>ERZ724505.33-NODE-33-length-85762-cov-6.078570_pt1 | contig 85762 bp, 60 predicted proteins | sample MGYA00376038_ERZ724505 | MGnify/ENA primary metagenome ERZ724505 (study PRJEB28724, sample SAMN07190884) | wastewater metagenome | isolation source: effluent of sewage treatment plant in Hong Hong | place: Hong Kong | collected 2016-03-17 ... | reverse complement strand
AGTCTGCGTGAGCGCAGCCGGCGGAATGGCCACCACTGCCGGAGCGGCTTTGTCCTCTGCAAGATAACGCATGGGCTCTGCGCGCTGGATATCGACAACCGCAACGCTCTGGAAGCCAAGAAGATCACGCACAGATACAAGCTGCGCCAGCGTCGGATCGCGGGCCACCAGACCGATCTGTTCCTTCTGGCGGGACAGGAGTGTTTCCAGATTATTATGCTTCTCGTAGACAATGGACTGCAGCTGGGCAAAAGCCTGCATACGCATCTGCGCGCCAAACAACATGAAGGCGGTACCGCCGACAAGCAGCACGGCAAGCGACAACAGAAATGATGCCTCAAAAAACAGGCTCGACCGCAGGGATTTGCGTACCTGTATGGCATCGGCCGGTTGTGAAACAGTGGGACGCACAGAGGACAAAGAATCTCATTATTATAGCAGAAACAAGCAAAAAATACCAGGTCTCCGCCAGCATTCCGGTGTCTGTCAGGCACAAAAAAGGCCCTCTGTTCCCAGAGAGGCCTTTTTTACAGGTGTCTGCGTCTATTAGCGTGTCACATTGATCACCAGGCCATTTTCGGCTGCAGGCGCGGTAACCGTGATGCGCCTCGTCTCCTGGTCTTTGTAAATCATGTAATTCGTACCCGATGCGCTTGTGGGATCGGGAATGCTGGGATCATGCGGAATACCCACCAGATACTTGGGCACCAGCGCCTGCTTCAAATCCACCAGGCTCTGGGACGGAACGATATCATCGTAGCAAACAGCGGACGGATTGCCGGTATTGTTGCAGACCTGCCAGGTAACACCGCCTGTCAGCGTGCTGGGGAGAGCGCCATTGTTATCCACAGAGTACTGGTACACCGCATTGAGAATGGTGACCGCATCGCTGTTGCGCTGGGCATTGCGGGCGTCAGCAAGCTGCTTGGTCGGATTGATCGCTGCAATCACAATGGATGCAAGCAGGGCGATGATACCGATAACCAGCAGCAGTTCAATCAGCGTGAAGCCCGAGCGGGAAGTGGAGCGCATAAGAAAGATGTAACAGGCAAAGAAAGAATAGGGTCACTCTAGCAGTGAAGACTGTCACAAAAAAAGCCTCCCCGCGTACGGAGAGGCTTTTCGGTCAAGCGAATTTGGAATTAACGAGTGACGGAGATAGTCAGAGAGTTCTCAGCTCCTGGCGCAGAAACGGTAATGCGCTTTGTAGCTGCATCCCACGTGACCAGATAGTTCGTACCGGAATCCGTGAGGGCGCGGCGTGGATCCTTTGGAATACCAACGAGGTAGGTTGGGACAAGTGTGTTCAAAGCAGGTCCGACGATGCTGCCCGTACACTTTGTATTGATAGTAGCAATCGCTGTCGCTCCGCTGAGCGTGCCGGTGTTACAGACTTCTGCAGTGCGTGTGACGGCACCCGAGAAGAACTTCGGGAAGTTTCCATTGTTATCAATGGAGTACTGATACACGGCATTGAGCAGCGTTGTCGTGTCAGACTTGCGCTGAGCGTTACGAGCGTCACCCAACTGCTTGGTAGGGTTGATAGCTACGATAACGATAGCCGCGAGGATCGCGATGATCCCGATAACGAGGAGGAGTTCGATAAGCGTGAAACCTCCGCGCTTGGTGTACTTGTTCATACAGGAATAGGGGAAGGAAAAAGAAGGAAAAAAGGAAGAGATGCAAAGAGAAAATCCTCAGTCAGGATGACAGCTAGTGTACCAATACGCTGTGCACAACTCCAGACTATTGCACATCTATAATCCTAACAACGCAATTGCTTATTGACGGTACTCGACGTCGCACAGACCCCGATATCGCAATACTTCCAGAGATAAATATGATTCACGCAGGTCTGCACCGGCGTACAGGTGGTAACCGGATTGAACGGCGGCGCATTGCATCCGCCTTCAAACCAGCGGTTCTGGGTAAAAAGAGTAACAGCGCTTTCAAAATGCCGTTTGTAGATAATTTTTTGCGGCAATTCAAGCTGTATCGCCAAATCGAACGAAATGAGGACGCTCTGATTGGCAATATTGGTGAACCGCAAATTAAACATCTGCAAACGATCATTGAGTACCGGCGAGATGGTGGTCTTTTCCACAATGTACAAATTCGATCCGCTGCTGAAAAAAATTGTCGGATTCTCGGTGTTTTGCGCCATTTGCAGCGTAAGAATGCCGCCTGTTTCCGGCGTCCGCGGAGACAGGATTGTTTCGGCGCGACGAATGCGGCGCGTCAGTGTCTGCAGGATCTGGCCGCCACGCTGTTCGAGCGCCGCCACTCCCTGCTGGCGTATGCGCGAATCCTGTGTCGAGATAAAGACGCTGACAAGCGTGAGTGACATCATGGACACTATGCCCAGAAACAGCATCATTTCCAGCAAGCTGAAACCCGATCGTGACGTGCGCATATTCATGAACAAACAGAGAAGGAAAGAACCTCCTGCCAGGAGTACACATCGATTTTCGGCAACAGGGACGAAACGATAATTTCCATCCGGCGCACTGCATCTCCGGACGTCGCCTCCGTACAGATAAACCGGTTGGTATTCGAGCCTGCAGTTCCGCCGATAGGCAGAATGTCACACGTTCCTTCCGGAAACCGGATCTGCTCGTCACCGGTATAGTTGGCGGAGGAGTACAGCCGCAGCAGTGCATACTCGGCGCAGCCATAGGAAAAAGCGAGAGATTGTGCCGATTGCTGCACGGAATAACTTCCTCTGTTGGAGGACGTGCCAAGGAGGAGCAGGGAGGAAACAATCGCCGTCGCCACCACGCCGATCACCAGAATGGAGAGCAGCAGAATGTAGCCGTGTCTGGTACGATTTTGTTTCATCCGGGAGCGAAAATATACAGAGATGTGTCCGACGTGGCGAACAGTCGGTTTTTACTCGCATCATAAAAAGTCGTACCAATGGCTTCGCCGGCATTGTACGTATTCACGATCGAGGCCAGGCCCTGATTACCCTGCGAGAATTTTGCCATATCCACCACGCGTATCTGGCCGGTTGCATTATTCGATCCGATAAACGCATAACGCCCGTCAACCGTCACCCCCACCGACCGCACATCGCCCGTCACATCAAACCCGTCGACCCATGTGGGCTGCGACGGACCGAGGCTGTCACCGATCTGAATCAGGTTCACCTCGTACGAATTGGCACTCAAATCCTGACGCCGCCCCAGCACAAGACCGGTATTCGTGGAGACGACTGCCGCTCCCCCGCTCACACCCGAAAGGCCGTTGTAGGTAAAGGTGAGCAACAATTCGCTTTGCGGATCGAAAACGTCCAGCACCTGCAGCTGCTGACCGATGGCATTCACGGACACGTACGCAAACGCATTGTTCAGGTTAATACCTGTGACCGCGCCCCCCAGTCCCGCTACGGATGCAAGCCGCTGGAAGGATGATGTCGTATCCTGAAAAAGCACGGCATCCACGGTTCCTGTCGTTCCGCCGATATAGATAACGTCGCCATCCAGCGGACCGTTTTGCACATACGTCAGCACACGACCGGTGCCATTGCCGGGCGTATCGTAAGCGGCCCGGATCAGGGGCGAGGACGGATTGGTGATGTCGATCACCTTCAGCTCGGCAGTCTGATCCGACGTGATAATGTACGCACCTGTTCCGTGAATGGCGATATCGTACCCCTCCGCGCCCAGATTAAAACTGGATGCCACCTGCACAGGGATAGCCAGATTGCTGATGTCATAGACATACAAACCCTTGCCGCTGTAAGCGTATGCCGGCGGAACCAGCAGATCGTGCAACGTGGAAAGCCATGCATAGAAACGACCGGACGGCCTGTTATTGGAAGCGACAGACAGGGAGTTGCCTACCACAAATGCATAGTTGCCCGATATGGCGACATGGCCGAAATTGGTAAGAGCATCGGGTCTGGTTGTTTTGGACACACGCGTCATACCCGCCCAGTTCCCGAGATTGGTCACCTTGTGCCAATTGGCGACATACGTACGAAGCACGACCGACCCCGAGCGGCTCTGGCCGAAACTCCAGGTAACCGTGGAAAGCGCCTGATAGCAATCAGGCGCGGTACAGCCGGGAGGAAACTGTGCGCCGTTGGCAATAATCTGAATTTTGGAAACAAAGCCGCTGCCGTAGACAACCGGATTCTGCCGCACTGTCCACCCGGTTGATGTGGCGGAAATACCGTAGGTGCCGGGAACAAGCGAGGCAAAGTTGGTATTGGCAACAGATCGCACGCCTTCCAGCGCGCGTTCGGCAACAAACGCAGCGGTCGAGCGGTCGCCGCCCACGACAGTGGTGCGTTCGCCAACCATGAGCGTCAAGCCGATGCCGCCCAGAAAAATGGCAAAGATTGCTATGGCAACAATAGCCTCCAATAGCAAACTCCCCCTTCGCATGACTCTTCCGTGTGGTGCGGGATGCAACGGGGGCACGGAAGAATTCATGAGGGAAAAAGAGAAGATCATTTGTTACTGTCCGCCATCATGCGCATGATAGCACCACCGCAACCGAACTTGCGCGAATTATCGACATAAAAAGCAAACAGACCCTGAAGCAGATTGTACAGTGTCGGATATTCATTGAAGCGATAGATTACCTTGTTGTCGATGACATTCAGCAGCTGGTCGCAGCTGCAACCGCGCGTATCTTTTATGGAATACTGGCTCACCACCTTGCGTGCGCCGTAACGATACACCGAAAGACTGTTTTTCGGCTTTTGTTCGGTGAGAGCATAACCATCGGCTCCCATGTACTGCGTCGGCACTATTTCCGGAATGGCGGTATTCGCACACAAATCATCCTGATCCTTCACCCCGTCAGCATCGGTATCATTGCCATTCCCGCCTCCGGCACTCGATGAGCTGCTGGATGATGACGAAACGGAACTGGATGACGAGCTGGACGACGCATTGCAACCGACGGTACCGCTTGGCTTGTCAATCGACAGCAGCGCCACGGCGTCCTCGAAGTCGGCAGTCGCGTCGAGTGTGTCCATTTCCGTCAGGAACGCAATCGTGTTCTTGTTGAGCTGCATCTGATTGTTCGAGCTGATGAGAGTGGCCAGGAACGGACTGATAATACGGTTGAGAAGGTTGGCGACAGGCGGCACATTTTGGCCTGATCGCAGCGCACGCAGTGCAGGATTTCCTGTGCCGGAACGAAGAACTTTCTTAAACAGCCACGAATAACGTCCTTCAAATTCCACTACCACCGAACTGCCGGCCGGCACATTGCGGAAAATCGCAATTTCCCCTCCCCGCAGCGCCCGCGAGCCAAAGAGCGCCTGCCACGTTACTCCGCCGTCAAAACTGATGCGCGCACGCACGCTGATACGCGGTCCGCGCTCTCCGTACGTACTTTCGGAACCGGCAATACGGAAGGTGATATCCGATTTTTCTCCGACGATGAGCGTCCCGGCTTCGGAAAGGGTGTACGGAACAAGGCACTGGTCTGCGGCCTGACTGGAAGACGACGATGCCGATCCGCCCGCAGACGAACTGGACGATACGGAAGACGAAGAGCTGAACTGAGAAACCTCACCCGGCAGCCAGCGAATGATCACGCTGTCGCTGTCAGACTCCACGCGCGTAGCGAATTTCATGCTCTTGGCATTCGGGCCGGGGCTGAATTCATCCCCTGCCGGCGAATCGTTCACGATTGCATCCTGCGGATTTTCGGAAGCGTCAGGCACCGTACCGTTTTCATACGACGTGATGTAGGCATGATTGAACCATGGATTCACATCGAGAATTTTTTTGCCGCCGGCATCAGCCTTGCTGCTGAGAACACGAATCCAGCCATTGCCACGCTCAAGGGAAATCCCGCCCACGCTCTTGACGATACCGCCATCGATAATAACCTGGTTATTGTCGTCAATCAGAGGAATCCACTGATTCTCATTGAACACAACCGTCTGCGGGCCGACGTACACCATGCGGTTGAACGCCGCGTTTCCCGACAGCTCGGAACGATCAAACTGGATTTTGACGCGCGCCTTTGTCGAAGCATTGCAAGAAAACGGCTTGGGGATAAAGGAAACAAGCAGCACTGCATCCTGGAAGTCAGCATTGCTATCCAGTGCGCCCAGCTCAACCAGGTACACGACATCATTCGCGCCGATTTTTATTTTTCCTTTTGAATCCAGAATGGATTTCAGGAAAGACTGGAGCGATTGCTGGTTGGCAAAAGGCGGGTAGTTCGGCGGCGTATCGCCGTTACGCAACATGATGACATGGCCGTCATCGATATCGGAACGGTACGTGCGGTTGAATACCCACGAATAGCGGCCGTTGAATTTGAGCACAAGCGACGTTCCCGACGGCTGATTGGCGACTGTCTGTTCCTCCCCGCCGTCAATGTTCTTTCCGGTATAGAGATCGGTGAAATTGATGCCGCCATCCGTACTGGCAGACACGCGCACAGCCACCTTCGGGCCATTCACCCCGTACGTAATCTGCGATCCCAGTACTTTCAGCTTCACATCATTCGTTCCCTGCGACAAAAGATTGGTACCGTCCAGAGCAAAGCGGACATCGCACGACGGACCGTCTTCCGGATTCACCGATGAAGAGGACGACGTAACGGCACTGGAGACAGCGGAAGAAGTCTGCGCGGATGCAGAAGAAGTCGACGAACCGCCAGCTGTGCCGCCGCCGGTTGTGGCGGTTGCACCCGTTGTTCCTGTCGTTCCTGCAGAGCCGGCGGTGCCGGATGTTCCGGTCGTGCCGGCTGAACCGGCGCTGCCCGTGGTTCCTGTGGTAGCGGTAGTGCCCGTTGTCCCGGCCGAACCCGCAGAACCGGTCGTGCCTGTGTCGGTAGTTCCTGTATTGCCGGCGGAAGAGGCTCCTCCGGTCATCCCGGTTGCACCGCCGCCGCCGGTAGTGGTAAGAGGGGGAATAGTGGAGATGGGACCGAGCGAAATGAAGCCGTTTTTGTCGATGGTAATATCCTGATACCGGTCGCTCTGTGAAGTGGTGATGCGAATGACTCCCGTAACGCTGGGTAATCCGTCAATCGGACTGAATGTCACCTCGTCGATGCCGGATGTATCAATGGAGGCGGCAAGAGGATATGTTTCGTCTTTGGCCGGATCGCGCAGACTGAAGGCATCTCCGGCAAACACTATCGCTTCCGGCACATAGACGCCCCACATTGAATTGTTTTTACCGCTCTGTGCGTAGGTTTTAGCCTGTCGCAACGCCTGCACTTCATGCTCACTGGCAATAGCCAAATCCGTATCCGCCTGGATATTGCGATAAATCGGAACCGAGATGCCGGCTGCCACCACAGCGATGCCGAGAACAATCATCATTTCGACGGCGGTATAGCCAGGACGCCGATGGCCGGCGTACGCAATGCGTGCCAGAGGCGATCGTTTTTGCGCAGAGGAAACAGGAAGTGATGCGGGAGCCATACTGGTATGGGGGAGAATCCGGATGCCACTACAGGCATGTTATGGCTCATGATAGCAAAAATCCCGCTATCTTCTACCAGTCAGGATTGCAAAAAAATCCTTCCATGCTGCGACAATCCCAATTCATGCGAGGCCGGACAACGCACACTGTCCGCGGTTAGTAGATAAACCAGCGCCAGTGCATGAAATCCGCTATGTACAGATTGCCATCCTGTCCCGCGTACACTGCATACGGATAGGCATAGTAACTGGTTGACACCGGAGTCCATGCTGAAAGATTTCCGGTTGTCGTATCAACCGCTGCAATGTTGATGCGTGACGTGCCATTAACCGTGGTAAAGGACCCGGCCATAAACAGTGTGGAGCCATTGAGCGAGAGAGACCGTACAGGGCTGAAGTTGACATCAGGCTGGTTGATACTCGGCGCAAATGCCGCATCCGGCACTCCGGTAATAATATTCATGGAAGCCGCATGCGTGCGGGACTGTCCGCCAACCGACAGGAAGTTGCCGCCGGTAAACAGAGACGTGCCCTTCACGATGACGCTTTGATTGCCGATGGCAAGATTGCCGTAGATGGTCTGCGGCTGGATAACGAGCTGGGGATTCCAGGAGGATACCGCGCCGGTCGTGGCATCCACCGCTGCAACACCGGTGTGATTCTGTCCGCCCACTTTCGTAAACTGCCCGCCCAGATAGACGGTTGTCCCGCCATAAAGAGTGACGCTGCTGACGGCATAGCCGGTCACATTGGGATTCCAGGAAGTAACAGCACCGTTCGACACACTGAAGGCGGCAGCCAGATTGCGCGGATAGCTGGCAGAACCGTTGAGCGTGGTGAAGTATCCGCCGGCATAGACAGATGTGCCATCCGTCGCAAGCGATGTCACGTACGAATTGGGCACCGGCGGATTCCAGCTGGAAATGCGCGTGCCGCTTGTTGCGTCGAAGGCGTACAGCCCGTTGGAACCTCTGGCCACGTACACTCTGCCTCCGTAAGCGGTGATAGCATACACGGCAGTGGATGATCCTTGCTGATAGGTAAATACTGAGCCGGGATTCCAGGGAAGCAATGCCCGTGATGTCGCATCAAATGCCGCGAGATAATTTCTCGACTGGGCGCGGACAGTTGTGAAATGCCCGCCCATAAACACACTCGTGCCGTTGAAAGCGATAACCGGAATGGGAGAGAAGGAATACTGGTTCGATTGCAACCCCATAGTTGCAGCATCGGCATCCCAGGGCTTCAGGGCGCCTGTCGTCACATCTACATCGGCAAAGCCGTTGCGGTTCGTCGCGCCTATTTTTGAAAACAGACCCGCAAGATACAAATGCGAACCGTTGATGGCCAGCTTGGTGACAACATAATTCGGTGCCGGGTTCCAGCCTGTGAGCGTATTGGTAGTAGTGTCGAATGCTGCAAGCCCAGACCGCGCCTGTCCTCCGATGGAACTGAAATTACCCGCAACATACAGCGTCGTGCCGCTCAGCAGAATATCGCGCACTTCCGGGGAATCGTTGGGGCTTCCGGCATACCAGTCCAGATCGTGTCCGACAGAAGGATCCCAGGCATTCAATGAGCCGTCAGCATTCAGCTTGACCAGTCCTTTGACCGTCTGGCCGTTATCCACGTAATTGAACGTGCCCGCCAGATACACAGGACCGTTTGTGCCCACAGGCAGGATACGATGCACCATTCCTATCGCCACAGGTGCAAACGACGGATCCTGCGTGCCCGCAGTGTCAATGGCAATAACTCTCCTGGCGTTCGTCACACAGTTCGTCTGGCCGGCGCCGTATGCCGAATAAGCGACAAGAATTTTTGTACCACGGAGAGCGGCAGTATAGACACGACAGGAACCGCCGTAAAAATTACTGAAATAATTGAGATTGGCACCCGTGGTTTTATCGAATGCCACCAATCCATTATTCTGATTCTGAGGACCGATGGACCCGATGCCGCCATCGCCCGCCACAATCACCGCATTGCGCGCGCTGTCAAAAATAATTTCCCTGGCAACACCTTGCCAGGCCGGCGCCCAGGCCGTATCGACTGTTCCGTTGGCCAGAATATGCTTGAGGGTTCCGGCTTTATATTCAGCAGGCGTCCATCCGCCCACTCCTGCCAGCGATACATACCAACCGCCTGCGCCGTCGGATGCGGCGGCACTGATCGGATCATCGAATTTCGGATAGGTGGCGACCGCCACCCCTGTCGTCGGATCGACACTGATTCCGCGACCGGTATAGGCGCCGACCCGCGAGAAATCCCCTCCCACATAGACAGTGTTACCCTGATGGAACACGCTGTAGACAGAACCATCCATGCCGAATCCGTTTAATTCGGTAAAGGTGATGCTGCGGGTTGTCAGCGTATAGTCGGCCGACAGAGCCGTATTGCTGGACGCGTCGGCGGAGCGGACACGGAAGTGGTAAAGGCTGCCGGGATCAAGACCAACCAGTGTAACCACATGATGCGTACCCAGAGACGTGGGTAGTGTCGTCGGCGAACCCGGAGCAACATAGTCGGTTAAGTGACCGAACTGCACCTGTCGGTCTGCGGACTTGTCCGTATCCCACTCGATCGTTGCCGTAGTGGTACCTACAGCCGTTATGGTGACATTGGAAATAACCGGCGCAACCGTATCCAGTGTGGTAAACGTCTTGTCGGTTGACACAGTCACATTGCCCGACGGGTCTTTGGACCGCACCCGGTAATGATACAGCGTGTTATTGACAAGCCCGCTGATGCTTTCACTGTGCGAGGTAACCGGTGAGGCGTTCAGCGTTGTTGTCGTGCCGTAAGCCGCAGTCAGACCATAGTCCACCTGCGAATCGGAAACCTCGTTGGTATTCCAGGTGATAGTGGCGCTCACTCCCGTAATACTGGTTGCGACAATATTCGTAATAACCGGAGGAGTGATATCTGCGGTACGGAAATTGTAGTCGGCGGAAACAGCGGCATTGCCGGCGGCATCCTTGGATTTCACGCGGAAATGATAGACTGTTTCAGAGGTGAGTCCGGACACCACTATGCTGTGTGCCGTGACCTGCAACGTGTTTAAAGGCGTCGATTGACCATAGCTGGTGGTAAAACCGTATTCCACCTGACTGTCAGCCGATTCGTTGGTATTCCAGGTGATAGTGGCGCTGTTGCCGGTGATATTCGTGGCAAGAACATTGGAAATAACCGGAGGCGTAATGTCAGTCGTGGTAAAGGTGTAGTCACCGGATACGGACAGATTGCCTGCAATGTCACGCGATTTCACCCGGTAATGGTAAGTGGTTTGTGCCGTGAGGCTGCCGATGGGAATGTTGTGACTGGTTACCATGCTGGTAGGCAGTTGCGTGATCGTGCCGTAAGCACTGGTCACTCCATACTCCACCTGACTGTCGGCAAGCTCATCGGTATTCCAGGTGATAGTGGCGCTGTTGCCGGTGATATTGGTTGCAGCCACGTTGGTAATGACGGGAGGGACCGTATCAACACTGGCCGTAGTGGCGCTGAGTGCCACAAGATTCTGATGAGCCTGCCCGGCAACTTTTGTAAACAGTCCTCCGGCATAGATAATGCCATTGCTTGCAAACACCGTATTGACACAACCGCCCTCAACCTTGGGATTCCAGCCGGCATAATTGCCAAGACCGGTATCGACTGCCAGCACCTTGCTCACCGGCATCGCCTGTCCGTTGACGCTTGCCAGACATCCGCCCAGATACGCCGACGGATTGCGCACAGCAATGCTGCTTACCGGACCATCGGCATTCGGGTTCCATGGTTGCAGCGCCGCATTTGTATCGATGGCCGCCACATTATGCCGCGTTGATCCGTTTACTGAATCAAATGATCCGCCAATCAGAAGAAGTGACCCGCTGAATATGATGGTTTTGATATCATGCGACGGCATTGTCACCCCCCATGGCGTAAACAGTTCCGTCGAAAGATTCACTGCGGCAATACCATCACGTGTTGCAGGATTGCCGGGATCCGCCGCTGTCGTAATGTCCGAAAAATCGCCTGCGGCATACAAAATGGAATCTTTTTCAGCCACATCTTTTATCTTGCCACCGCTGGTGGACAGACTCAGATTGCGCAGCGATCCGTCGATCGCATGAATGGAGGCAAATCCGGCTCGCGGACTCAATCCGATAGTCGAGAATGAGCCCATCGCGTAGATCACGTCTTTGGTCGGCGATTTCCTCAAATTGGCAACCTCTGCCCCCGCATTCGGATTCCATGGCAGCAGTGCGCCGGTCACTGTAATGGCGGCAAGACAATTACGTGCCTGACCCGCCACCTGATTGAAATTGCCGCCGATATACAATGTGGTGCCGCTGAGGACCATCGCCTTTACACCCCCGTTCACGCCGAAGTCCAGCGCGCGCGGCGCTCCCGTCACTGCATCGAGCGCGGCAAGACCGTTACGCGGCTGTCCGCTGATATTGGTAAAGAGACCGGCGACGTACACCGTATTGCCCAGACGGATAATCGAGTGCACGTCTCCGTTCGCCTCCCACGTACCCGACGTGGCACCGGTCGTATGGAATGTCGGCGTACATGCCGAAGGAATAGGTGGCGTATTGAAGGTCAGATCTGCAGACGCAACCGTACCGCTCGTGATATTGCCCGACGTTACTTTGTAGTGGTAGATGGATGCCGGCGTCAGTCCGGTAAGAATGACAGTATGATTGGTCGATACCGGCGTTGGCTGGGCCGACGGCCTGAAAGAACCGTAGCCTGCCGTCGGACCATAATCAACACGGGTGTCCGCTGCTTCATTGGTGGTCCAGTTCACTGTGGCGGTATCCGGGCCGAGATTGGTAATGGAAATATTGGAAATAGACAATGTACCCGCAGCGGATGACGAGCTGGCAGTGGTAGGAACCAGCATCACAGCATCTGCCATCACCTGACCGGAATACGTGGGGAAACCGTTGGGTGCCGCTTTGTTACCGAGCTTCACACGCACCGTATTTGTAATCGAGAACACGCCAAGGGTCTGCCATCTGGTGCCACTGACAATCTGTCCCGTCGGATCATTCTTCTGATCAACGGTGACAGTTGCCAGAGGTAGGGTACTGCCGCTGAATACCGTGAATGAAGACAGAACTGGCGCATTGAAAAATGCGGGCCATGTTGCACGCACCTCATAGTTGCCCGGAGGAACATCGCTGAAACACCAGTTCGCATTCGATGTCTCCTGCGCCTGATCGACAAATGCCTTGCGGCTGTCACCCAAATGTCCGGACGGATGGGCGTCCCATGCAATGCCGAGTTCGGAGTAGCCATTGATATTCTTGTTATCGATAGTATCGCGCACACCGGGGGCATACAGAATACATTTGCCCGGATCAAAATTATCAACCGGATTCCCCGTCCCGCTGCACAATGTGTGTGTGTTGTAAGAGCCGCTTGTGCCGTTTGGCCCCATCCAGCTGGCGATGGAATCCGTGCTTGCCGTCTTCATATTGCCGAAGACGATGTATGCACCATTATCACTCAGCTGCATGCTCTGCTCATCAAACAGGAAGTTGCCGACGATCGTCATTTTGGCGGTGGTTCCGGTAAGAAGATTGCGCCTGTAGAGCCATTCAGTACTATTTTCAAATGTGACAAACAAAGCGGATGAACCGTCCGGAGACATGAATCCGAACATAGCGGGCATGCTGGCACCGCCGGTATCGACGCTGGCGATACTGGTCGTCGATGTCTGCATATCGCGCACAAAGAGAGCGCCTGCAAAGGATGACGCTTCCAGATTATTCGCGTCTGATCTGAAGCTGACGTACCGTCCGTTTGTACTGATGGAAAAACTGCCGACCTGCGGCGTGCCGGAAGCGGCAACCGGATCACCTCCTCCCAAGGCCTCATTCACGCGTGTGACTGTAAGTGTGGTCGCATCCCATCGGAACACATCGTATCGGGTGGCTGTTACCAGACTCTTGAAAGCGACAAATTTTCCGTCGCCGCTTATTTTCGCCTCTGTCACTTTATTGCTCTGATCCACGTGCGTGACGGTGCCTGTTGTCATGTCTTTCACGTAGGCATGATTGTTCGTGCCGGTAGGATTTGCACCACCCACCAGATCGGTGGCACGGGAAAAAAAGACGATATACCGCCCGTTGTCACTAACCGATTGTTCGCTCAACGATGCCGTATTGTTACCCGGATTGCCATTGCTCTTGGTATTCACCAGCTCGAATGTCCTGGAAGCAACTGTATAGCGATACACGTTCGTGCCAGCCGGAGCGCCCGGTACAAGGTTCGTCGCAGAGGACATGAACACGATATACTGACCGTCCGGCGTGATCGTCGGGACTGTGCTGCTTCCGTCCCCGGCCGTCGTTCCGTTTTTTGTAATGAGAGAGACGGCACCAATCGCTGTGTCTTTCATGAATATCTGATCAGCAACTCCGTTTGTCGACTCAGTCACGAGGTTGGTGGCCTTTGAATCGAAAGCGATGAAACGGCCGTCATGAGAAACGGAAGGATGGTACGTGTAATTATTCGCCCATGATTTACAGGAATTCACCGATGATGCGGAAGAACTTGAGTTATTGGTCACCACTACCGCATCGGATGCATTCAGTCTTGCGACGAAAGATTTTGGGTATCCTGTTGTCTCAAGGCCGGAAAAATTACCACCCGCAACGACAGTATGCGAAACAGGGACAACGGACGTCACGCGGGCATCAGGGGCTGGTTTCCAGGGGGTGGCATTGCCACTGAGCGCATCGACAGCAGCCAGATACGGGTATGATCTGCCGGCAATGGTGGCGAAGTCGCCGCCGACATAGAGCAGTGATCCTGTAGTGGTCAGTGACCAGACGGTCGCATCAGGAGACGGATTGAACCCCTTCAGCAGACCGCTGGAAAGACCGAACGATGCCAAGCCTCGTCGTACTTGCCCGCCCACAGAATTGAACAAGCCGCCGAAATACACATCCGTTTTGTTGGCAGCAATAGCAGTTACCCAGGAATCGAAGCCGGGATTCCAGGATGTGACGACACCCGTGTCTTTGTCGAGTGCCGCCGCATAATTGCGCGGCTGGCCGGCAACAGATGTGAAGTAGCCTCCGACAAAAACATTGCACCCCTTCACCGCCAGCGATGTGACACGATCATTGAGTTGCGCGTTCCATGGCAAAATTGTCGTGCCATCGAGAGACAATGCAGCCACACCCATGCGCGGCACAAATCCGGTCGGATTGCCCGCAACAATATGACCGATAGTACTGAAATCCCCTCCTGCATACAGCGCGGTCGATGTCGCCACAAGCGCATTGACCGGCGAGCGTGAGGGAGTTGCCGCCGTCCATGTGGCGGCCGGGGCACCTGTCGTCGCGTCAAATGAACCGACATTTTGCGCATACTGTCCCGCACTGAATTCTCCGCCCAGATAAATCTGCCGGCCGTATGCCGCAATCGCCGAGACATACGATCCTGTCTGGGTGAAAGAAGGATTCCATGCCATCAGCGTGTCATTCGTCATGTCGATGGCAGCTGCACCCGTGCGCATGGCAACCTGACTGCCGATTGTCGTGAATGATCCGCCTGCATACACTGTACCGGACTGATAGGACAATCCATACACAGCATCAACCGGCTGCGGATTCCAGGCGGCAAGCGTGTCTGAAGACGTATTGATCGCCGCGAGAGAGCGGCGCACCTGGTTCTTTACCCGCATGAATGTTCCTCCTATATAGAGAATCGAGGAACCTGAGTCATATGTAAGAGCATTGACACCCTGCGTGACAAAATGAGCACTGTCGACTGGCACCGGATTCCACGCCGCATCAACCACATTGGCGGAATCGGCACGCAACAGTGTGTGATCCAGTGCATAGGAGCCCGCAGGCCCGTCAAGCGACAAAGCAATGTACGTGTAGGTCCCATCGAAAGCGAAGTCACGCACCGAGCCGCCAGTGATCACCGGCGTATCCGTGTTGTGAATAAACTTGTTTACCGCACCGACAAAACGATCCGATCCATTGAAAGCGATGGCATAGACCGAATCGCTGCTATCGAAACTCGAACCGATGCCGCCGTCATCTTTAAATGACCCTGACAAATCAAACACCGCAAAATTGTTCGCGGCTACCCCTCCGTCTGTCGCCTTAAAGTCGCCACCAACATAAATCTTGCTGCTTCGGACAGCGATGGCACGGACTGTACGGGCGATATTGAAATTGATTCCTGTATCCGATCCGGCGGCTGTGAGCGCCGCCATATATGAACGTGCGGCCCCGTTCACTTTGGTAAATTCCCCTCCTATATATAAGGTGGAGGCATGCAGTGCAAGTGCCCGTACGGGAGCATTGGCGCCTGCATTCCACGCGCTATCAACCGTACCATTCGCCAGAATATGAGCGATATTGACATGATCCGCGTTGCCGACCTTGGTAAAAGCCCCACCGATATACCACCCGCCGGATCCATCCGAGATGGCAACAGAGACATCTCCGTTTACTTTGGGATACGTCGCAACAGGATCACTGCTTCCTGTTTGCAGAGGGACGCCATGACCTGTATTCGGACCGACTGCCGTAAACTGTCCTCCCAGATACAATTTTCCTCCGGTTTGCGTCATGGCATACACCGGACCGTTTGTTACCCATGTATCGCTTGCGGACAAAGATACCAAAGCAGTTTTCGGGCTGACGACAGGATTCGTACAGCTGTCAACGAATGCCGGCTCTGTTTTAGGCGCGGCTATCGCCGCACGCGGTACCGGCCCGAGATCCAGCTTGTTCGCCCACTGATTGCCAAAACCACTGTACTGTAATACGCCGCTGGAAAGCGGTTGCGTGCAGGTGTCGGGGCTGTCTTCGCCCGTAGTACCCGTAGTACCGGTAGTACCCGTGGTACCAGTGGTCCCTGTTGTGCCCGTTGTCCCTGTTGTTCCGGTAGTACCACCCGCACTTGAAGTCGATGAAGCATTGGCAGATTGATTGGCCGCCTCAGCCTTGGTGACAGACAGCAGTTCTGCGATACGATTGGTTCGCGGCATCAGTGACATGGCAAAAAAGCCTGAGCAGACCGGGTCGGACGGATGACGATAGCAGAAGTTCACGCACATCTGACTGCACTTATCCGATCCTGCACAGTCATATGGCGGCGGCCCTGGATTATCAGAATACCAGTTACAGGTGGCTACCTGACCCATGTCAGGCAAAAGATTGTCGCAGTCGTAGTAGGGCTGATTGCAAATATTTCCCTGCGATGACGAGCTGCCACTGCTGGGTGCCGACGACGGTGTCGGAGCCGACAAACAGGAGTTTTTTGCAACTGTCGCTGCGTACAATCGATCCTGATAAATGGCAAACTTATCCACTTCACCGGGATTGGGTGTCGGGGTGACATCCTGCATCTCGGTAGAACCGTTTGCATACTTGTAAATGAAGCCGTCTCCACCCGCATACAAATCATCATGGTACCCGATAAGCGCCAACACTGAGTGACCAGCCTGATCGATAAGCGACCAGGCATTGCCATCGTATTTCCAGATTTCCCCGAGTCCGGCAAGTGGCGTGGTGCCGGCATACAGGTTATTGCCCATAACCGCAAACGCCGTCACCTGCCCTCCCACATTGCCGATAACAACGCCATTGCATAGCACATCGGAACCATTGCCTACACACACTTCTCCATTATATTCAATGGCCGGTTGTGCAGACGCCACCAGCTGTCCTTTCACGGTACCAAGAAAGCCGATATCCGAAACCGGAGATCCATAGGCCTGCCAGCCCACATCGGAGCATTTGTATACCTGCTCTGTATCCGAACCGAACAATTCGCTGCCGGAGTATGTAAGATAGGAAGGACCGTGTGATAGGCCGGTATCAATCCACCAGGAACCGTCATGAGACCAGGTATTGCCGTCGCTTGTCCGTTCAGGACTCAGCACATTTTGATCCGGCGCTCCTGCGTATAACAATCCTCCGGGGCAGCGCAGACTTCCGATGGATGACGAAGACGAAGACAGAGCGCTGGAAGACAGGGACGAATCCGCAGAGGAGGACGAGGAAGTCATACATTCCTGAGTCCATGTCGGGGGAACCGCTGTCAATTGACAGGAATAGTAACAACCGTCTGGAGGCTGAGGCAGTGCATCGGAAGGACCGCATTCAACAGATGAGCCACCGCAATTTCCGGCATTAGGGTTAAGCGGACTTATCGCCCCCACTCCTCCCGGAACGATCGACGAACCACTGCCGTCTTGTATCGACAAGCCACCGTTTGCATCCAGATAAATCGTCGTTGTCTTGCCTGCATTCTTGTCAACAACATACATCGTCTGCGCTCCCTGCAAAGGCAAGCCGCTGCCGCAGGAAAAGGTGACATACGTCGAACCCTGTATCGTTGTATTGGGCGGCAAAGTAAATTCCTGAGCATCCTTGCGCGGATCGCGCGTCCAGAATTTCTGACCGCCCGAGAAACGCACTCCTTCGCGCAGAGCCAACCCGACATACTCATTGCCTGTCTGGGCAAATGTCTTGGCATTGCGCAATGACTGCACCACCGTTTCGACCGCCGTCTTATGCTGATTATTCTGTAGAAACTGGCCCAGCATCGGCGCAGATAACGCAATGGCCACCGCCGCAAGGCCGAGCACAATCATAGTCTCCACCAAGGTAAAACCTTTTCTGGAAGACAGCGACGAGGGACGTGTCCGCCGGAGCGGACCTAAGCCTGGAGACATAGGGAAACACGGAGTTTAGCGACCGACGTTCCCCACAATAGAATAGATGGGGACGATGATGGCAAACGCAATCGTCCCGACCAGGCTTCCCATGAAGAGGAGAAGCACCGGCTCAAGAATAAGTGGAAGTTTTTCAGCAGTTTCTTCCGCCTTCTTCTCGTAAATTTCGGCGATGCGCAGCAGCATGGCCGAAATCTTACCAGATTTTTCTCCTGTCACGATAAGTTGCTGCACGGAAATAGGCAAAAGCTTTCGACTTTCCTTGAGCGTAGCGAAAGAAGCGCTGAAGGACTGGCCAATTTCGATCTCATTGGCGAGTCGAAAAAAGAAGTTGCGATACATGATAATATCTGTCACATTCGCAAGTGATCGAATCGCCTCCACAAGCGGAATACCCGCCTTTAGCAAACTACCCAAGATAACACCGAAACGCGCAATGGTGGCAGACCGGGCGAGCGTGCCGACTCCCGGGATCTTGAATGTCAGCCGCTGCACCAATCCGCGCAGCGCCGTGTACTTCGCAAGAATCACAAAAATGAGCACAAAGGTGACAAACAGAGGAACGGCAACAATACCATGCGCCTGGAAGAAGTTTGCAATGTTGATAATGATAACGGTCACCAGTGGCAGCTTGGCATTGAGCGAGAGCAGCACGCCCACAAGTTGCGGCAGCACGAACCACGCCAGACCGACGGTAATCACGAATGTCATAGTCAGCACAATGGAAGGGTAGATCATGGCCATTTTCACTTTCGCCTGCAGTGCGCGGTCTTTTTCCTGCTGAACCGACAGATATTCCATGTTCTGCGACAATGAACCTGCCTCTTCGCCGATGCGGATAAGAGCCAGGGCATACGGAGAGAAGAACTGCTGTGCGTCCATCGCGCGCCACAGCGCGATGCCGTTTTCCACGTCATCAATAATCTTCGCGATTATTTTTTTCATCGGCTTCTTCGTCACCTCCATCTGAATGGACTTGAGCGCATCCAGGACAGTCAGTCCCGAATTCAGAAGAATCGCGAGATTTTCGATGAATTCACTTTTGTCCTTCCCCATTCCCATCGTATTGAGAGATGCCATGAATCTGCTGAATCCGCTTCCGGTATTGATACCCTGCGACTGTGGCTTGGCCGGGGCCGGCGTTGCGGCTGGCTGGGGCAATGCCGCCTTTTTGCCGAGAGAAGGAAGGGAAAGAGAGAGCTTCATGGTTTCTTTTTGAAATAAATAGGATCAGGCGGAGCCGCAATACGCAGCAGCTCCTCGATGGTAGTGATGCCGGCCTTCACCTTGTCCAAGCCGTCTTCAAACAAGAACAACATGCCGTTTTCACGACACTGCAGCAGAATTTCCGTACTGGTCGCGCGGTTGATGATCAACTCTTCCAATTTCTTGTCCACAATCAACAGCTCATAGATTCCCATGCGTCCGGTATAACCGGTATTGCCGCACGCCTCGCAACCCTTGCCTCTGTACAGGTGAACCGGCTCATCATTGTCCGGGAAATACTGATCACCTGCCTTGAAGAGAGTGCGGGCCTCCCGATTGGGAATAGTATAACTGAAGCGGCAGTGTGAGCAGATGCGACGCGTCAGACGCTGGGCGATAATCACCTCCAGTGTGGAGGCAAGCAGGAACGGCTCCACACCCATTTCAATGAGACGAGGAATGGCCGTTGCCGAATCGTTGGCGTGCAGAGTGGAAAACAGCAAGTGACCGGTGAGCGCGGCATTCACGGCAATGTTGGCTGTTTCGGCGTCACGAATTTCTCCCACCAGAATGACGTCCGGGTCCTGACGCATGAGTGCGCGGAGACCTTTATTGAAATCCAGACCCGTCGCATGATTCACCTGAATGTGATTGATGCCGGGAATTTTGTACTCGACAGGATCCTCGATGGTCGAAATGTTGACTTCCGGCGTATTACGCATCTTAAGCAATCCATACAGCGTCGTCGACTTGCCCGCACCGGTCGGACCGGTGGTAAGAATCATTCCAAACGGCCTGTTTGCGGCTTTCTCAAGCGTTTCACGGTAGGCATCCGAAAAGCCAAGATCCATGAGCGTCAGGTTACGAACGTACTCAGACAAGAGACGCATAACGATCTTCTCGCCATCCACAATGGGAATAATGGAAACACGCACGTCCATGGTGCCGGCCTTCGACTTGTAGCGAATCGCTCCGTCCTGTGCAGCGAAGTGTTCATCGATACGCAGGTTCGCCTCAATCTTGATGCGGTTGATGATGCCTTCGTAAAACTGCTTCGGCAGACGTCCGGCCTCATGCATCACGCCGTCCACACGGAAGCGCACGATCACATCCTTTTCCTGCGGCTCGAAGTGGATGTCGGATGCCTTGAGCATCATCGCGTCGTCAAAAATTTCTTCGAGAATTTCGGGGGCAACCTTGTGCTGCTTGTCGATAATGGACTGAAAGCGGGTGGCAAGTGACTTGCGGTACAGCGAAAACGAATTGGAAATCGCGTTCTTCGGGCTGTAGACAAACAGCACCTGTCCTTCGTAGTGCTTTGAATCCATTTTTGCCTCGGATCCCCAGAAATTTTCCTTCTTCACCTTGCTGGCGGCCTCCGAACTCACTGCCACCATTTTCGGCTGGCCGTAGTTTAAGCGGATCGCCTCCTCAAGCCCCGGAACCTGCGGGTCGGAGGTTGCCACCGTAATCGTCTGGTTTGTATCGTCTTTGGCGACAATCACCACCGAATACGACCGGGAAAATTCCTCAGGCAACAGCGCGACAGCCTCGGGGCTTGGCGGCTTGCTGACAAGATCGTAAAACGGCAGTTTATAGTATTCCGACAGCGCATTTTCCAGCAATTCCGATGTGAGCAGACGGCGTTCAAACAAAACAGTGCGCAGTTCCACATTGCGCTCGTTTGCCTCCGCCATCACCTGCTTCAGCTCCGCTTCCGACAGGTAACTTTGCGTGACGAGAATCTGGCCGAGCTGGGTGTTTGTGAGTTGCATACGGAAAATTTAGATAACCTGTTTGACGCGGGCGATAATGTCGGAAATAGGCGTGTTGGATTTGACGAAATAATCAAGCGCCCCCAGAGACTTGGCCTTGGCGCGATCCTCCTCCTGTCCGAGATTGCTGAGCACAATGACCGGCAGCGCAATCTTCCGGCTCTTGAGCTCCGACAGCACGCTGAAACCGTCCATCAGGGGCATGATCAGGTCGAGAAGCATGAGCTGATAGCCGCCTTTTTTTGCCTGCTCCAGCGCGTCAGATCCGTTGGCAACTGTCTTCACGACGAAACCGTCATTCTTCAGCTTCAGTTCCAGCGCATGTGCAAGCGGCACTTCATCTTCCACCAGAAGAATGGATTTTTGAGCGGCAGGAGATACAGCCACGGCATTCCCTGCGGCATTTTTTCCGATCACATCGTCATTTTTTTTGACGATCTTCCTTGTGCCGGCTTTGGGTGTTTTTTTGGCAGGTGACATTTTTTGTCAAAAGTATCTCACTATGATAGCAGAGAAAGCCGATTTTTACAAGGAATATGAAGGAAGTAGGGCTTAAGAAGAATCAGAAGAGAACTACCAACTTCCAACTGCCAATTTCCAAAAGAATCAAAACCTCGAAACTAAAAACTAGAAACTGGTGGTCTGCCCCTAACCCTAGCCCCAACCCTTGTTCCGTTCCAACTCATAATACTCTAACGCCTAATCGATTAATTCCCCACCGCGCCCTTCCCAACCCCCTCCCTCTGCCCTAGTATACGGTCCCATGGCCAAGCGCGCGCTCCTTTCGGTGTCCGACAAACAGCAGATTGATATGCTGGCAAACCAGCTCATATCTCTGGGATTTGAGATTATTTCAACCGGCGGAACTGCCAAATTTCTGGCCGAAAAAGACATCAAAACAACCTCTGTTGAAGACATTACGCATTTCCCCGAGTGCCTGTCTGGCAGAGTCAAAACAATGCATCCGCTGCTGATGGGCGGCATTCTCTATCGCCGTGGCGATAGCGAGCACGAAGCCGAAACAAAAAAACTGGGTATCGATGCAATCGACATGATTGTCGTGAATTTATATCCGTTTGAACAAACGCTGGAACAGGGCAAGAAAGCCGGAAAATCGGGAGCTGATTTTGAAAAAGAGATGGTCGAGCAGATCGATATTGGCGGACCTACGATGCTCCGGTCAGCGGCAAAAAATCATGCGTCTGTGACCGTCATTTGTGACCCGGCTGATTACAGCCGCGTCATTGATGAGATCAAAAAAAATGGCGACACATCGCCGGAACTGCGCAAGCAGCTGGCTGCCAAAGTATTCGCCCACACGGCACGCTACGATGGACTGATTGCGGAGTTTTTTACAACGGGAGCCAATCAAAGTCTACAACTCACAAACGGCCGCGTGCTGCGCTACGGCGAAAATCCGCATCAGTGGGGCAAGTTTTACGAACTGGACGGCAAGCCGGTGCGCTGGAAAGTGCTGCAGGGAAAAGAGCTGAGTTATCTGAATATTTTAGACAGTGACGCCGCGTGGCAAATGGCCTGTGATTTTACAGCGCCGACCGCGGTCTTTGTAAAACATGCCAACCCGAGCGGCATTGCCTCCGACAGCGATATCAATGTCGCGTTCCAAAAAGGCTACGACACCGATCGCCTCTCGGCTTTCGGCGTCATCATTGCCCTCAACAAAGAATGCACGGAAGTGATCGCCAAAAAAATCATTGATCAGAAAATTTTTACCGAGATCATTCTGGCGCCAAGTTACGAAGCTGGTGTACTGGAAATTCTCAAACAGAAGCCAAACATCCGTGTGATCGAATTGCCGCTGCTCGAGAAAAAAGAGCGCGTCGTCTATCGCAGCGCATTCGACGGCATGCTGGTACAGAGTGCGGATAGCAAGCAGATTAACGAAGCAGACTTGCAATTCATCACGAGCAAGAAGCCAACTCCTGCCCAAATTCAGGATCTGCTCTTCGCCTGGAAAGTGGTGAAGCATGCAAAATCCAATGCCATTGTCCTCGCCAAAGACGGCGTGACTGTCGGCATCGGCGCTGGCCAGACGAGCCGAGTGGATTCGACATGGATTTCCATCAAGCGCGCGGGTGAACGTGTGCAAGGATCGGTACTCGCAAGCGACGCTTTCTTTCCGTTCCCAGACGCCCTCACCGAAGCCGCCAAGGCCGGAGTAGTCGCCATTATCCAGCCCGGCGGATCGGTGAAAGATGCAGAAGTATTTGCGGCGGCAGAGAAACTGGGAATTGCGATGGTACTGACGGGGACGAGAGCTTTTAGGCATTAGGAGCAATTTCTATGGTTGTACCTATCGTTGGATTGCCTAATTTTCTAAACGCAGACTGAGCAAGTCTCTCGGAAGCCGTTTCTCCTACCTGCCACTTTCTCACTAAATCAATACCACCATTTCGATAGATCGATACGCCACCCGGGTGCGCTGAACCCAGTGATGTTGCGAGTGTCAAAGGGACAGTTTCATGACCATCAAGTAGCAGCCGTATTTCCCGACGCGAATCACCAACGCGATCAGCCAATGTCTCTATTTCCCCCCATTGATCTTCAGGGTTATCCGTATACGAAATCACATTTCCGAATCGATCGACAAATGCAATATGCCAACGATTATCTGGCGCTGGAATATCTGCAGGATCATCTTCAATGAGATCAAGTCCATGATCAGGATCCAAGAGAATTGGCGTTAATTTCGATCGAAATTGCTGAGTCCAGTCATACAAACCATTGTCCGCCTCCCCTCGTTCTGGATTAGGCAAGTGGTGAAGAGTTTCGATTTCTCCTTTAATTGCAGACAAGGCTTCAAGAGGAGTAGAAACAATCCGGATATTTCCACCACGAGCAGTCGCCACATAAAAAGGCTGAGCGTTGCTGTGACTGGTACGAGGAGCATAATTTATAAAAACTCCAGTTCCAAGACGTAAAGCCTGTTGCCTCCTGCCGCCAGATATGTCTGGCCTACGAGCCAATTCATCAAATTGCTGCAAAATAAGACGCAAGAGATGATCCGTCACACGCTCCTGTCCATACGTATCAAAACGCCGCTCGCAAGGAGTAAGCGGAGATCCCGAAAAATCGGTTGATATCTGCGCATCCGGGTCCGGCAATGAAAGAGGATCCCACTCTGCGCTACCTCCAAATGTATCTGAGAAAAAATATTTTCTTTTCGGATCATGAGACTCATTATAGGAAAATTCTTTGCTGTTCATACATAAAATAAAAAGTTGATAAAAGCACCCAGTCGCTGCAAGGGATGGGGTTATTCAGGCGATTGCCTGCCCCTGCAGCGCTCGCATGCACATAGGCATCGAGCATGTTTGGAAGAAATAAATCATGTGGCCATCTCGTCCCTCGGTAAGAAGTAATAAAAAAAACTCTTCCTGCGAGAGAAAGAGGCAATAACACGGAAGCTATCTTTCCCTCTATGCGAGGGCTGGATTCCCACTTACTTCGCGAAGCGAAGAGTTGGGGGATGCATATAACGGGCCAGTTCCCTTTGCATCTCTCTTGATAGGACGATGATGTGCGCTACATCGTAGAGAAACTTAAATAAATTGCAAATAATTCTGCTAAATACTTGCGTTTAGGGCTTAAGCATCGTACAAAGATGCCGTACACATTTTCGTCTTTTTCCATGTCCTCTCTCCCGCTCGACCAGCTTTTACCTCAGATGATTCTCATTCCATCGGTATCAACGGATATAAAAGCCTGCAAGGAAATACTGCTGTTTTGCGAACAGTATTTGAGTGATTTGCCAGTGGAATTTCATCGCTACGAACGTAACGGACATCACTCCATGGTTGTGTCATACAAAGAAAAACTGACACCGAAAATTATGTTCATCGCACACCTGGATGTCGTGCCCGCTCCCCCGCAAGCGTTCGTTCCGCGCATGAAAGATGGAAAATTATTCGGCCGCGGCGTGTACGACATGAAAGGCCCGGCGGCAGTGGCGCTCAATGCGTTTCGTGCGCATGTGGAGTCCGGCTCAGCTACAAGCCTTGGCATTATGCTGACAACCGACGAGGAAATCGGCGGAAAAGACGGCGTCAAGTACTTGCTCGATAACGAAGGATTTCGCCCCGAATGTGCCATTTTGCCCGATGGCGGCGGCAATTTTTCGGTGGTAAAACTGCAGTACGGCATTCTGCGCCTCGACATTCTGCGCCGCGGCAAAGCGGCTCACAGCAGTCGCCCGGAAGATGGCGACAACGCGATTCATTCGTTCATTAAGGACTTTGACATATTCAAAAATGAGATCGCCAAAATTCCCGAAACGATCATGAGCATTGTCGACATTCGTGCCGGCATCGCACTGAATGTCACACCCGATCTCTGCGACGCAAAAATCGATATTCGCACGGCTCATCATGAAAAAGTAAAGGCTGTTGCAGCACAATGTTTTCGCCAGGGAGAGTACGAGTACATCGACGAAGAACCGGTGTTCCGTACAGATCCGACTCATCCGCTGATTGCGGCGTACATTGCGGCATCGGAAGCAGAATTGGGAAAGCCGGTTAATCTGACAGTAGAGCGGGGTGCTTCGGATGGACGTTTCTTAACCCCGCACAATATTCCCGGCATTGTGACGATTTGCTTGGGCGGCGGACATCATCAGGATACGGAGTGGATTGATCTGGAAAGCATGAAAGTGTTGCAGCGGATTTTTGAAAGATATCTAAAGTCACTCTAATGTGAAAAATTCGAAGGTCAAAGAACCAAATTTGAAACAAGAACGAAAGCATAAATTTGAAACAAATGACCCGATTTAACAAAATAGTATTTTCAAATTTCTTACTTAAAATTTGTCTGGTTCTTCGTTTTTTGATCTTCGAATTTTACCCAATGCCTCACATCACCCTTCTCCCCGCAATCGCCTCTCGCAGCGTCACTTGATCCGCAAACTCAATGTCTGCACCTCGCGGGAGTCCATGAGCCAATCGTGAAATAGATGGAACAACAGATGATAACTGCTGGCGAATGTAGGTAGCTGTCGCTTCGCCTTCGATATCCAGGTTCGTGGCGATAATCAGCTCTTTCACGCCGCCCGCTTTTGTCCGGTCAACAAGCTCGCGCAGCTTGAGCTGCTCCGGGCCCATGCCGTCGATCGGGGACAATACACCGTGGAGCACGTGGTACAATCCTTTGTAGCCGGATTTTTCAAACGCGATCACATCCAGCGGTTCTTCCACAACGAGAATCGCGGAACTGTCGCGACTTGTTTCGCGACACACCGGACACAGTTCTTCGGTTGCAACCATCTGGCACTGGCGGCAGTACTGCAGTTGATTTTTAAGCTCTAAAAGTGCGCGACCGAGCGTCTCGGGCGACGCCTTGCGCGAGCGCAGTAAATGAAACGTGAGGCGTTCAGCAGACTTCGGCCCAATGCCGGGCAGCTTGGTAAACTCTTCGATCGTGCGCTTGATTTGAGACGGGAGGAGGTCCATAGATGAGAGTGTAGACGAATGTACAGACTCAAGCTTAAAATTCCAAGATACAAGATAAAAAAGCATCAAAATACAAGAAACAAGCATCAAAAAATAACAGAGAGCAAGTTCCAATAGTTGTTATAGCTGATCATTGATAATTGGTTCTTTTTGAAATTTGTATCTTGTATCTTGGAATTTACTACAATTCCCTTCCTGTCCTCATTCTTCTATCCATATCGCGTTCTTTGATCTTCTGCCGCTTATCGAGTCGCTTCTGGCCGCGACCAATGCCAAGTGCAATTTTAATGAACTTCCCCGCACGGATTTCCAGCGGCACAATAGAGATGCCCCGCTCGGCTGTCTGGGCATTCAATTTCTCAATCTCCCGCTTTTTAAGGAGCAGAGGACGTTCACGACCAGGATCATAGCCATCGAGATTCGATGCAAACGCGTAGGGCGAAATGCTGGCGTTTTTGAGAATCGGCTTCCCGTGCAAAAAAGACACGTACGCTCCGGCCAAATTGGCATGACCCATCCGCACCGACTTTGCCTCTTGGCCAGTGAGAATCATCCCTGCTTCGATCGTTTCCAGAATTTCAAAATCGAACAGTGCCCGACGGTTTTTGGCGACAACCTTCATGGTGAAAGAATAACATGATACAGGAGCGGTGGCTGTAGAAGATGCTTTCTGGAAAACTACCAACTGCCAATACGCCAACTCCCAACAGTATAATAATTGATGTTTGGTAGTTGGTCTTTGGTAATTGGTAATTACCGTACTTGCTATCCTCCCACTCCTCTCGCACAATGCCTCCCATGATCCAGCTGCGCATCAGCGTCATCGTGCCGGCATACAATGAGGAGCAATACATCGGGAAATGCCTCCAGAGTATTCTTGCTGCCAAAACGCCCAACGTATGCGAAGTAATTGTCGTGGATAACAACAGCACAGACTCAACCGCTTCGATTGTACGCTCCATGCCCGGCATTCGTCTGGTGGAAGAAAAAATCAAGGGCACGTCCGCTGCCCGTCAGCGCGGATTTACCGAATCGAGCGGCAATATTCTGGCGTTTATCGATGCCGACAGCATGGTGTCGGCGCAGTGGTTTGCCTTCATCAACAAGCAATTCTCCAGGCAGCCAAAACTCGCCTGCTTAAGCGGGCCGTACCGCTTTACAGATCTGCGTAAATGGCAGAACGCATGTGTGAAAATGTACTGGAACTGCCTGGCATTTCCCGCTTACCTGCTCACACGATACATGGTTGTGGGTGGCAACTTCGCCGTTCGCCGCGCTGCTCTGGAAGCCATCGACGGCTTCGATACGACGATTACGTTCTACGGCGACGATGCCGATTTGGCTCGCCGCCTGCATGCGGTTGGGAAAGTGCGGTTTCATCCGTCTTTCTACAACTATACATCCGCTCGCAGACTCAAAAATCAAGGTTTTGTACGCTCTGGCGCCACCTATGTAGCCAATTATCTGGCGGAAGCAGTACTCAAACGGCCTATTACCAAGAATCATACCGATATTCGATGAGTCTGGGAGCCGCAATAGTTGATTTTTGACCTCAATAGAGTCCTAACAAAAGAAAGGCAAGAATTATTGACAAATCCCCTAAAAACAGTATGATTTGCCTATCAGCCCTGTTATTTGTTCGCGGTCTCTTCGTTCCAGTTGATACTCTGTATCCATTGAAACGAAGGGATCACCCCCTTGTGGGGCAGCCGAACATGTATCAGCTGATACATCTTCGGGGGTTCCCTTTCTAGGTCGAGCCCTCGATTTTTTTGTACACGATGTACGAAGCTCGAATGACGAAGTGCGAACAGGCCTGCGTTGAAAACAGTGACAATTTATGCATCATTGAAAATTCGTAATTCGTAATTCGTAATTCGTAATTCGTAATTCGTAATTCGTAATTCGTAATTCGTAATTTATGATGCCATAAAGTCAGTCACCTGCTCAGACAACCTCGCTGGCGCACATCTTCGCATCCTCTCATCCTCATTTAATCCCCGATCATCAACGCCAAATACGCATTCGAAATTCCCAGGAAGGCAATCACGAGTAATGCCAGCGGTAAATTATTGAAACCTATGAACGCAATGATCGAACCGGTTGCCATGAACGGCGCAAACGGCAGATAGCTTTTTTTGAGCGCCATTTTCTTGGTGAGAATGAGGTACGACGCCACAATGGCACCCACAATGTAGCTGACCATGAGCATGGTGACGGTGGCACCGGATCCCAGCCAGATACCAATCGCGCCCGCAAGCCAGATATCACCGGAGCCGACGAGTGTCCCGCGGCTGATCACCCACTGGAATCCAAACCAGATAATGCCAATAGCCGCTCCGGTCAGTGCGTCGGGAATGGCGCTGTAGCCCCGCAGTAAAATGGACGCGACTGCACCGACGAAGACGATGGCCGTAAACGCATCGGGGATTTGCTGGTGATGGAAATCGAACACGCATATGAGCAGCAGTCCGAAAAAGACGATAGCCGTTGAGACAGCTGCAGGAACATTGTGCGGGGAGGAGGCGAGCGCGAGTAAAAAAAGCACCGAACAAGCAAGTTCCATCATGAAATACTGCAGCGCGATCGGTTTTTTGCAGTTGCGGCATCTACCCCCAAGCAGCAAGTAACTGAACACCGGAAACAAATCGTACCATGCAATGACATGCATACAGTGCGGACAGTGCGAACGCCCGCCAAGACTCTCGCCTTTGGCCAGACGAATGGCAGTCGCATTTCCAAAGCTGCCGAAAACTAATCCGAAGACAACAAACAGTACTGCTGTAAAGAGGAGTGACACACCTCTATACTAGTTTTTTGCCTTCTCCATAGCAAACAATCTGCCACGACGGAGCCAGAGAGATATGCCCGATGTGCCAATAAGTGCCAAGACGGCCAGCAGGGGCAGCGGAATGCCGGTCTGACTTAAATCATGAGGACGCGAGAGATCAGCACCCGCATGCAGACCGGGGCCGGACGCAACCTGTTTTGTCGCCAATTCCTGAGCCGCAAGACCCAGTTCCTGTCGACGCCTGGCAATGCGTGCCTGCTCATTGGCGCTGATGTATGTCTGCGATGCAGCCGAGCTAGTGGTAACCGTCGGCTGCGCAATTGCAGCATATTGAGCGAGTTGCTTGCGCCGCGCCAGACGCTCCATCGTATTCTGCTCCATTTGGGTTGTGGTATCGGCAGATGAATCCGGGGCAAGCTGAGACGCCACTTCCCTGGCCTTGGATGCCAGACGAGCAATGAGCTCCGGATCCGCCGTCTTATCATTTACCGCTACGCGAGCGGCCGTATTGCTCACCCGTGAATCGGCGCCGATCAAAAGAGCCGTCATCTGCGGCGTGGCCGACTGAATGGCAAAATACACGCCAGTCATCACCAGCATGCCCGCAACAGCGCCGGCAATTTGTTTGAAAAGTGGGTGTTTGTAGAAAGTCATCGAGTTATTATAGCAGTTTTTGAGTTAAAACTCAACGAGGGTGAGGGTAAGACGCGTATGGCGGATATTGTGGGTAAGGTGGGTACAGATGCTTACGAAGAAATCAGAACGATTGTACATACAATAAACCCGCTTTACGCGCCATACACACAATACCCACCTTACCCTCTCCGCAGACTACTCTTATGCTTTTCCGGCTCAAATGCTGCTAAACGCTCAATTGGACAGGGTAAATCCTCGAGCGACACTCCAGGCGGCATCTGCTGATCGTAACCCAACAGAATCAGGTCTGGCTTGTAGTGCTTCAGCGGGGCCATAAAATCATCCGGATCACCCAAAGCAATCGTATAATCAGGATAGTGTGATCGCAAAACACGGATACGCTGCGATTCATTTTGATCAGGTTTGCGACCTTTAATCTGACCTACATGAGCGTCTGTAGCGACAATCACAATCACTTCCCCGCGCTTGCCCGCTTCATCCAGCACAAACTTATGACCGGGGTGAAAGTGATCAAACGTGCCGAAGACCATGATGCGGGGCATACAGATAGAGTAGCATGAGAGAGCGGCTTGACGAGGAAAGCTCGTAGAAAAGTCCAACTACCAAATGCTGCCTGGGAATTGATCCTTGGCAAATTGGCAGTTACTCCTCTACCGTGCCTGCAGATCGATAGAATAGACATTCTTTTCGTCAAGAACGTAGAGACGCGTGTCATCGGCGTTCGCATAGACATCCTGCAGCTTGCCTATCTGATCGGAATCCAGCACATACTGACGAATGTAGAGCGAATCTCCCAGATCACCGTCGTTCGTTGTCACAATGACGCGCTTGCTGGTCGGGTCGAGGAAATAGAAATTACCGCTCGTACCGGACTTGAAAATTTTCGTCACGCCGTTGAGTGCCCCCGGCGGCAAATTACGAATCGAGAAGCTCTGCTTTTCTCCGCGCAGCAGCTTGATGACCTCACGGCCTCCGGCGGCGGTAGCTGTTGCGGGCAACGTTTCCTTCAGTACATACACAGGACCCGTAATCACCATATCGAGCGCGCCGGTCAGATCGCCGTTCACATTGTATTCGGCCGATGGACCAAAGCGGCCGGAGAGATGTTCGTACTTGTAGATCTGCTTGCGCTCCGGCGAGAGAATATACATATTGCGCAGATATGTTTTGACATCGACGCCCGTTACCCAGCCGCTGGGATCCTCGGTTTTCATGATGGTGGGCTGGTTATTCGCCACCTCAATCACGCTGTTGCCTGTTGTAAGATACACAGTGGACTGGAAGCGCGGAAAATCGGCACCGTCGACTATCAACTCCTCGGTATTCAGATGTGTCGGACCTTCAGCCGAGTTAAGGAGCACACGGTAGAGATCCTGGCGGTCATAGACAATAAATTCACCATCGGCAATGCCGATCATACCCTGCGCGCTGACACCTGACTTTTTGGAGCTGAGATTGGCCATGACGCGCGGGGGTACGCGCGTGATGTTGTTCATCTCCTCACGCTTGGAGCGAATCTGATCCAGGAGATTGAGAGCATCACTGCGATACAAGCCTGTTTCGTTGGCCATTACCTGATGAGCGCGATCTTCCGCACGTTGCAAAATGGCATTCGCACTGTCGGTATCGCCGGCCAGTTTGCGGTTATCGGCGGTCTGAATATCGGCGGTGATTTGCGTAATCAGAGACTTAAGCTCGCCGCTTGTCTGGCTTTTCTGACTGATAAGCGAAACCTGAATAACCAGCCACATCACCAGGAACAATCCGGCCGCTCCGGCGAGCAGAAGCAGATGGGCTTTCCGTTTGCGCTTGGGATCAGACAGATCCTCAAGAAAATTTGCGACGTACTTTCCGCCCGTATGTTTGACACGCGACACTTTGCCACCGACTTTTTCCTTCATTGTGCCGATACGGGCAACACCGGAAAAATCCGGAAGCTGTATCGATGACAGAAATGCTGCTACAGGATTGCTCGTCCCCTGCCTGCGGGCGGATCGACGACCCTCGTGACGCGCGTGCAGACGTGCAACTGGCGGAGGAATGTCTTGTTCTTTCTTGCCAGCACCCTGCGGAACGGAAATGTGTACGATGCATGCCGCCTCTTTTTCGGCCTCCAGCGCCGAGACGATATCGTCCAAAGGTGCTTCTTCGTTTGTAACAAGATGCGCTAACTGTGCCGGCGTAAATTCGCGAAGCAGGCGCTGGGTGGAAAGCAGCACATTGTCCCCTCCTTCAATGGGACCTGAAACAATATGCAAAAATGATGCGGGCTGCTTGCCGCGACTGTATTCAGTAATCTGTGTTGCCGCACCTTCACGGACAAGATACGCCTCGGATCGCCCCACGTGCGACAGATGCAGATTTCCATCCGGCTCCAGAAGGCCCACAATCGCACTGACATCTTTTACCACATCAGTCAGCTGAAAGCCTTTGAGCAATCCGTTCAGCTCTTTCAGCGCACTTTCCAGACGCGTATACGCGTCCCCCTCACCCTCCAGAACGCTGTGGGTCAAAACCGCGACGCATTCCTCCTGCAAATTTCCCGTTCCGCCAGGCTTTCCTTCGCTCTGAATCAGGAAAAAAACCTGCTCACCCGAACTCCCGCCAAGAACGATCGGCACCAAAAGAGTGCTAGCAGGAGCCTTGGTGTGACCTGTTGAGACAGTAACCTTCATACAGGAAAAAAGGGTACACGTACGGGAAGCTATCGGCAAGCAACACAAGGTGAACACTCAAGAATCAAGTTTGCTTCGCAAGTCGATTGAGAGACATCCATTTCTCAATATGATATCTAACGATTGAAATTTTGATGCGCAAGCGAGGTCGTCGTAATTTGATGCTGGATCAATGGCATCAGAATTTTCAGCGGCAGAATATATCGAGACACCGCGGGTGCGGTGATGTAGCAAAATTAGCAAAAAGCACCCACCACGATGCCATCGTTTTATGCACCAGTCCCGACGACCTCGCTTGCGCATATTTTGCTGCAAAATCTACATACAGCGCTGCGGCTAGAAAAGCCGCTCCCTATTTGAGGGATAATAACTATCATATCTTCTGGTTCTTCTGCATCCTCTGGTTCATCTGTTTCCTCTTCTAAAAACCAATAACTTATTGAATATAAGCCAAAAAATACTATGCACGACAAATGACATGCTTGCTATTTATCCCAAGACGGAGTAGGATGATGACAGTGATACGTACGTCACGACATATTTATTTCCAACAAAGTAATGAAATCAGTTCAAGATTGGGTGAAGAAAGTAGTAGGCGGCCCAGAGGGCTCCACTACTCCCGCTGCAGACGCAAAAGCGTCTCCAGTGCAAGCTTCGCAAAACACCGGCAAACCCGTACCTCCTTCGCAGCCGCATGCATCGAAGCCGCATAATCAGCAGCCTCGACAGCATCAGCAGCAACCCAAGCATTCGGGTCATGGCGGACAGCAAAAGCCTGCTCCTAAAGCAGCACACACAGCTCCTGCATCGGGCAAGGGACTGCGCATTTATCCGCTCGGCGGCTTCGAAGAAGTCGGCCGCAACTGTATGGTTATCGACGTGGATGGCGACCTCTATATTGTCGACCTCGGTCTGCAGTTTCCGGAGGAAGACATGCCGGGTATCGACTACCTTATTCCCGATATCAGCTCGCTTAAGGGCAAAGAAAATCGCATCAAAGCCGTTATCTTTACCCACGGTCACCTAGACCATATTGGCGCTGTGCAACATTTGCTGCCACAGCTCCATTTCCCACCTTGCTATGGCACACGCCTCACCATGGCGTTTGTCAAAAAGCGTCTGGATGAGGAAAAGCTGACGAGCAAGGCTCGTCTGAATACTGTGAATTTCGGCGATAAAGTGATGCTCGGTCCGGTCCAGGTCGAATTCCTGCGCGTCACGCATAGTATCCCCGACTCCGCAGCGGTTGCAATCCATACACCGTATGGAAAAATACTGCACACCGGCGACTTTAAGTTCGACTTAACGCCGATGAATGAACCACCAGCCGACTTTCAGCGTCTGGCTGAACTGGGCGACGAAGGGGTATTGGCGATCATCGCCGACTCCACCAACGCGACCAAGCCAGGCAATGCGCTCAGTGAAAAAGCAATTTCCGAAACACTCTTTAACTTAATGCGCGATGCCAAAGGCCGTCTGATTGTCTCAACATTCAGCTCACTCTTGAATCGCCTGCAGCAAGTCATCGAACACGCCAAGACACTCAACCGCAAGGTGTTTGTCTCCGGCCGCTCGATGGAAGAGAACATCGAAATCGCACAGAGTCTTGGCTATATCCAGGTTCCCCGCGGCATGATCCGCAAAGTGGGGCCGGGTATGGAAAAGATCCCGGACCGCGAAGTCTTAATCCTCACAACCGGTTCCCAAGGCGAAGAGCGCGCAAGTCTCGCTCGCATGGGGCTCGGCACTCATCAGCACGTCCGCATGAAAAAGGGTGATACCGTCATCCTCAGCAGCAACCCTATTCTGGGAAACGAACGCGCTGTTGCCAAAGTGGTGAACAACCTGCACCTCATGGGCGCAAAAGTATTTACCAATCAGGAACTTGCTCTCCATACAACCGGTCACGGTTACCAGAATGACATCATGCTCATGCATCGCCTTGTGCGGGCCAAGCATATTATTCCGGAGCACGGCGAACCTTACATGCGCGCTGCGCATGCCGATCTTGCCAAGAGTATTGGCTATCAGGAAAACCAGGTGCACCTGCTGACTAACGGCGAAATTCTTGAGTTCGACGCACAAGGTGCCGCTCGAAGGTCCAAACACAAGCTCACCGCCAACGATATTATTATCGATGGTCGCGGTGCGGGTGGCGATGGCGAACGCATTCTCGACGATCGCCGCATGATGACCAACGCGGGCGTGTTCGTGGCCACCATTAAGGTATACGCCGAGTCGATGCGTCTGGTGTCTGACCCGCTCATTCTCTCGCGCGGCTTTGTGTACGGCTCCGAACAGGCCGATATCAATAAGCAAGCCACACAAATCATCCGCAAGACCTACGAAGATGCTCTCGCCCGTGGCGAGAAGTCGATCGGAAACTTAAAGCGCGAAGTAACGAGTGCTCTCTGGCGATTCTTCTCCAAGAAACTCGACCGCGAGCCGATGATCATGCCGATTATTATCGAGGTCTAATTGGACTAAATGATTGGTTTATTGCATTAGTATTAAGAAGCGGTAAGCTGGAAGCGGCTAGCGGTAAGGAGACTTATCGCTTACCGCTACTCGCCTATCGCTTTTATGAATTTCCACGCTATCATCTTCGATTTAGACGGCACGCTCGTTGAGACAGTCGATCTCTATGAAGAAGCATGCATGGAGGCATTCGCTTTGGTGAAAATCAAAATGACCAAGAGTGAATTTTCCACTCTCTACAAAACCGGCTGGTCACTCCCGCAATGGCTCACACATTATTGCATCGATAACACTGAGGAAGAAAAGCTGCGCGCCAAGCGTGACGAAGTCTACCTGCGCCTGCTGAAAACCAAGGCAAAGTGGCGCCAGGGCGCAGAGCCGATTTTATCGTATGCAAAAAATATTGCACCGACTGCAATTGTCACTGGAGCGTGGAAAAAATATGTCGAAGCATTGGATGAAAATATGCAATTTAGCCGCTACACCGAAACAATTATCACAGCTGATGATATGCAGGAAAGAATGAAGCCCGACCCGTACGGCTTAACACTTGCAGCCAAGAAATTGAAAGTTGACCCGCATCGTTGTCTGTATGTGGGCGATCAGGAATTTGATGTGGCTGCGGCCAATGCCGCCGGTATGGTCAGTTGCCTGGTACAGCATACGTATACGGGAAAAGATGCTCACAAGAACGCGAAGCTCCATACCAATAATTTGGAAGATCTCGTTAAGATCCTACAATCTGCATAACTTTTCCGGTGACGTTCCAGCCCTCGTACGGCGTCCAGCCGCATTTGCTGTGCTGGTTTTCGGCGCTGATTGTCCATTCAACCGCTGGATCGATAATCACAATCGGCGTCTTCGCTCCTTCAGAAATCTCTTCGCGTCCCAAAGAGAAAATCTGATTCGGATTCGTAAAACAGAGCCGAAGAATATCTTCCGGCGTAATTCGTAATTCGTAATTCGTAATTCGTTTCTGATTATTCGTCGGCCACTTCCCAGCCACGACACTCAAAAGCAGCGGCACCATCGTCTCCACTCCGGGCACGCCGCTTGGCGCCTTGAGAGCTTCGAGCGCGTTTTTTTCGTCGATGGTGTGCGGTGCATGATCCGTCGAAACACAATCAACAGTATGATCAGCAATTCCTTTCCATAACATTTTGAGATGATCAGCAGATCGCAATGGTGGATTCATTTTCCCGCGCGTGCCAAGCCACGAATAATCATCGGTCAAGAGCAGTAAATGGTGCGGGCACACTTCGCAGGTCACGGGCAGGCCATCCTTTTTTGCCTGACGGACAAGTTCAATTCCCTGCTTAGTAGAAAGATGCGCGATGTGTAACGCGGTTCCATGCGTGCGTACTTTTTCGAGTGCAAAGCTAATCGATGACGCTTCTGATTCTGGCGGACGCATGAGTGAATGAGCACTAATATCCGTAGATTTGTTTGCTTGTGCCGCAGCAGCATTGATCTCCGGATCTTCGCAGTGAGCGACAAGCGGAATGTGTAACTTGGCACACGCAGCAAAAATATCATCGATCAGTTCGCGCGCGACCATTTGATTGCCCGTTGAGTGATCCAAAAATAATTTCACACCGCAGCAATATTTTTTCAGGCGTCGGAGCTCTGCCGATTCACCTGTCCAAAGTTCGCGCAGAGCGTGCAGATGCGCAGCTTCGGTAACACCGAAGAAAAAATGAAAATCGAATCCCCGCACTTTTTCGGCCCGACGCACTTTGTCTGCAAGCGCGACAATCGTGACTGTCGGCGGAACGGTATTCGGCATTTCGCACACGGTCGTAATACCGCCAAGCCTTGCACAACGCGCTTCACTTTCCAGTGTCGCTTTGTGCTCCAAGCCCGGCTCGCGAAAATGCACATGGCAATCGATGAGCCCCGGAAAGAGCAACATGCCTTCGGCCTCTATGAGATCGGCATGCGGCTCCGACTGAAGATTATCACCTACTTTTTTTACTTCCCCATTCTCATACAACACATCCGCCAGCCGCATCCCTTTGGACGATACAACATGGCCGCCGCGGATGAGGATTGCTGATATATGGCTATTATAGGGAAGATTTCCTAATCTCGGAAATAATTGAAAGAATTTATAAATTTTTTAAATACAGACGCCCCGACTAGTTCAATAATCAGCATCCAGCCAAATCGTTGAGTTGCAAAGATTCAGTCCGGGGCGTCTCACGGCAATGGCAATATAAATCGAAATATTCCGATTCTATAAAATCTTCAACTTCCCCTTCGCCGCCGCAATATCCGCATAGCCCTTTCGCTTCAATATTTGCTCCAGCTCGCGAGAAATTCGCTCAAAACAATCCGGCCCTTCTTTCTCGAATTGCGTGCCGACTTGCACAGCGTCAGCACCAGCCAGGAGAAATTCAAATGCATCTGTTCCAGTTGCAATGCCACCGACGCCAATCACTGCAATTTTTCCTTGCAGACGTTCGTAGAATGCCCGCACGTTGGCAAGCGCTACTGGCTTGATGTATTCGCCACCCAAACCGCCAAAGCCGCCTTTAGGCTTGATGAGCGGCCGTTCGGTTTCCGGATCGATGATGAGCGTATTGCCAACCGAATTAATGCAGCAGACGAATGCGAGTGGGAATTTGAGCAGAATTTCCGCCATCTGATCCCAATGCACTGCATCGAAGTACGGTGGCAATTTCACGCCAAGAGGTTTCGAGCCAAGGTTCATGATGCTTTTAAGAACCTGCTCCGACATGGCAAAATCGTAGCCAATCTGCGGCTTGCCTTTCACATTCGGACACGACAGATTCACTTCGATCACATCGGCATCACTTTCCTGAAATGCTTTGACCAGTACAGGAAATTCATCGGGCGAAAGTCCGGCCAAACTCGCGACAATCGGTTTGTTATATTGTTTGAGCTTTGGAGCAAAATCAATGTACTGTTTGTAGCCCAAATTCGGCAAACCCATGCTGTTGATAGAGCCAAGCGGCACGCGAACATAGCGCGGCTCTTCGTTACCCGCACGAAACTCGAGTGTACTCGATTTCATCGTAATCGCTCCGCATTGCGATGCGCCAATTGCGGACAATTCTTCAAAAGTGGTGTCGCATGGGCCAGATGCGTTGAAAATGTACGATGGAAATGCGACGCCGGCGATGGATGTTTTGAGCATGCACGGTCACTATACGCGACTCTTGGAACTTGCATAAAGGCTTTTTACACATTGAAAAAATACTCGACAGAACAAACGAAGCAGTATGTCTGCTCTTGCAAAAACTGTGTGCCTGAAGTTTAGTAGGAAGCGACTATTTCCTCACTCTCTCTATTCATGAAACATATTCTTTCTCGCCATACCGATATTGGCTTACTGCTCGTCCGCCTTGCTATCGCCGGCAGCTTCATCGCTCACGGCTTACAGAAGTTTCCACTGATTTCCATGACTACGGCACCGCAAATGATGCCAATGCCATTGTTCCTTTTGATGAAATTTCTGGCTATCGCCGAACCAGTTGCAGGCATTGCCCTCATCGTCGGCATTCTCGTCCGCACAGCCTCGCTCTGTCTGTCCATCATTATGATCGGTGCGATTGGTCTCAAAATCTTCCTGTTCCAGATTGGCTACGCAGCTCCGGGTGGATATGAATTGGATTGTCTGCTGCTTGCATCCAGCATCCTCTTGATGCTGCACGGACCTGGCAAAATCGCCATCGAGCGCTTTGTCGCCCGCAATGCCAAAAATGCGTAGTCGCAAGATTTTGCGCCTCCGCACACATTTTGATCAGCAATCAACCCCGCCAATTAGCGGGGTTGTTTTGTATATACCGTCGGATGCGATGTAATGCGAATGCATCGCGGATGATGACGTCGTGATATAACGGTTGCCAGGCGAAATCATAATTTCCCATCCCTCGGATTTGTTTGGTACAGGTCATTTTAAATTGATTGATGACTGCGCCCAAACAGCCGCGTTTCCATTTGCGCGTTGCGTTGGCGGTTTTGGATTTGATCGCAAAGATTTCTGACTCCTCTTCTGTCGAGACGGGCCGGCTATTGCAAAATTCATCTACAAATTTATCCTGTTGTAATATATCTAATCGCCGGCCCGTCTCGACAGATCGCTGATTCTTATCAGCAGACAAGATCTGCACGATTGCATGAAAATGATCTGGCATAATAATCCATTCATCAATAATCACATTCGGCCGACGTCGTGTCGTTTGCTGCCATTCATACGATAAAATTCGGCCACTGTCCGACAATTGCATTTTTCCGTTCACAATTTCCCCAAACCACGGCAAGCGGTTCTTGGTACAGATAGTGACAAAATAATAGCCGGGGCCGGCATAATTGTGCGATTGCAGCCGGGTTGTCTCGCTTCGATAGCGACCTTTGAAAAGCGTCATGCCAGTAGCATGATTGACTACACGTCGTGCCTCTACCTCAATCAATCCGGATACTTTCGTAAAGACGCAATATGTTGCGTCTATAAGCCAATCCAGGCGTTCTACGCCTCCACAGAACGCCTACGCTTTTCCAAGCAACATCGCGAGTAAGGCCATGCGCATTGGTACGCCATTGGCTGCCTGTCGGAAATAGGCGGCATTGGGAAGCGCGTCGACATCAGTGGCGATTTCCCCGACACGAGGCAGCGGATGCATGATCGTGACCTTTTTCCCTTTCAGCTGATCAGCTTTCAGAATGTATCGCAGCTTGAGTCGTTCGTAATCAGCCTGATTTGTAAATCGCTCTTTCTGCACACGGGTGACATACATAATATCCGCATCGACACCATCTTCTATTGATTCCTTGGCTGTGTACTGAAATTTCCGCTCGTCTAAATAACTGGTCACCTTTTCGGGCATTGGCAGTTCCGGCGGGGCGATGAAGATAAATTTGATGTCTTTGTAGAGACCGAGTAAGTAACACAATGAATGAACTGTCCGACCGTACTTAAGATCCCCCACCATCGCGATCGTGATGCCATCAATTTTTCCGCGCTCTTTTTGGATAGTGTAGAGATCGAGGAGCGCCTGCGTGGGGTGCTGACCGGGGCCATCACCGGCATTGATGAACGGAATGAGTGCGGCACTGGCAGCCTGATCCGCGCTGCCGGCTTCCGGGTGGCGCATGGCAATAATATCGGCGTACTGCGAAACCATGAGCATCGTGTCTTCGATCGTTTCGCCTTTATACAGTGAACTGAATTGAAGTCCTTCGGCTGTCAGAACATTGCCGCCAAGACGCAGCATCGCGGCCTCGAAACTGAGGCGCGTACGCGTCGATGGTTCATAAAAAAGAGAGGCAAGGATTTTGCCCTTCAGCAAATCGCTCCCGCCATCTTTGAGAATATTTTCCATGTCACCAGATACCTTCAATAGCTGATCGGTATCACTGCGTGTGAGTTGTTTGGTTGACGTTAGATGCTTAAAAGGGAGTGGCATCAGAGGCGAGTATATGGGCAAAATAGCAAGATACAAGAGACAAATAGCAAAAAATATGAAGAACCAAATCCGAAACACGAAACAAGGACGAAAATATATATGTCAAAATCACCAAATATATCCGCAGGAGGGGCATCGTGCCCCGATGCGACGCTCTTAATGCCCGATATACGCCCGGAGCACGATGCTCCGTCTGCGGGAAGTATTGATTAAACCATTCGTGATTCGTCATTCGCGTTCCTGCTATACTTCCCCCATGTCGACCAAGCAAATCGCAAGCTCCACGCTGTGGCAAATGGCCAGTCAATTTGTGATGGCCGCGCTGAGCGTGATTACGGTGAAGTTTATCGCGATCGGACTCAGCAAAGAACTCGCCGGAAACTACAACTCGTCGTATGCGTACCTGCAGATATTCGCGATCATTTCGGATTTCGGACTGTACGTCGTATCGGTGAAAGAACTCGCCAAAGCCAAAGATCAGCCAAAGGTGCTCGGCGGACTCATTCTCATTCGCGGGCTCATCAGCATTCTCTCACTCGGACTTGGCGTGGGTATCGCCTGGGTATCGCCATCGTGGCGCTCCACTCCACTGCCGATTGCCATTGCCATTGCGGCGTCTGTTCCACTTTTCACGTTGCTTGCCGGCATTCTGCGCACGGTTTTCCAAGTGACGTACAAAATGCACTTCGTGTTCATATCGGAAGTGACCCAGAGAATAGTGACTGCAACGCTCATCGGGCTTGTCGTTGTCATGGGTGTGCGAGCCAGTACGAATGTGCATGATCTGAATCTCTTTATCGCTATCGGCGGACTGGGCGCGTTTGTCCTCTTTATTCTGTCGGTCATCTTTTCACTGCGCCTGATGCCGGTGCGATTTACGTGGGATTCGCAGCTGATGAAAACACTTATCAAGGGTTCCATTCCCTACGGTTTTGCGTTTCTGTGCGTTGCTCTCTACCGTCAGTTCGATCTCACAATGATCGCCATTCTGCGGCCGGAGGATTACGACATACAAAACGCCTACTACGGTTTTGCCGGCCGCATCACCGAAATGACCTATCTCGTGCCAACGTTTCTCTTAAACTCCACACTTCCAGTGCTGAGCAAGCGCAGTGACGAAGGCGCCGATACATCCTCACTGCTTGGCAAAACATTTCTGATGATTCTCCTCCTCGGCTCCACATCGTTTCTCTTCTGCTTCCTCTGGTCGCGCCCGCTCATACAGCTCCTTACAGCGGAGAGCTATCTATCCGGAATTGATCCAGCAACAGGCATGTGGCACGCAGGTTCCGATACGGCGCTCAAGATTATGAGCGGACCGATGCTCTTAAACGGCATTGTGCTCTTTAGCTTTTACACGATGCTCACAACGCACGCATGGAAGCCGCTCGTCAAAACCATGCTTCTCGGGGTCGTCCTCTCCTTCTCACTCAACTATTTCCTCATCCCAAAACTCGGCTTTGTCGGCGCAGCCACAACCGCCAACGTCGTGAATGCGGTACTGGCGATTCTTCTGCTACCGCAAGCACTCAAAATTATGCCCATGCGTTTCCCGCGCGAATTTCTGTCGAAGTTTCTGATCTACACAGGCGTACTAGCACTCATTCTCTGGCTGTTTTCTCCACTTCTGATCACGATCTCATCGATTATCGTCGGTCTTATAGCAGCACTGGGGCTGATGGCTGTCTTGGCATGGCAATTGAAACTCCATAATCTCATGAAGAGCTAGCTGCAGACATACTAAAAGATGGTAAAATACAATTAGTTCCTTCACCTCCGCTGCAACAGGAGAGCCTCCAATGTCGCTCGTATCTCTGCATCTCATTCGCCTCTTTTGCGTCGGCACCATCTACCTGATCGGCCTTGCCGCCATGACCATTTCCATCATTGCATTCAGCCAGTTGGCGCTTCAAAACTTCGTCTACAAGACAAGCATGAAAGGCATGATGCAGAAGATGGATCTTCTCGACAGAAAGCTCGATGAAGAGATCTCGCCCAGAGCAAGAAGCAAGCTCGAAAAGGAGCAAAGGAGTCTAATGAGAAGCACGCGCATCACTCCACGAGAAAAATGCGTGTACGCAATGACGTTTCTGGCTATAGGAATAATAAGTCTGTCCACTGCGGCTCACCTGTACCGCAACACGTGACGGCAGGGGAACCTCGGCTCCCCCATCCCATCTGTTGTAAAAAACCCCAAAATCCGCTATAATATTAGGAAATGAACATAAAACAAACATCACTCATCGCCATTTTTCTTTCGTGCGTATCCGTCGCAACTGCTGTTGCTGCGGCCATTCCGTCGAATGTACAGAACGTATCCGCCGCTTATTCTGGCGATAAACTGATAGTCCAGTGGCAGGCGGTACAAGGCAGCGACATCGATCATTACAACGTGTACTACAGCCGCACGTCCATTTTAAGCAATCAGGGAAACTACGACGATTTTGAGCCTACAAAAAACAATGATACTACTTTTACCTTTGCCTCTGCTCCTTATAAGGGCAAGAAAGTGTATGTGTCGGTCATGGCGGTGAATAAAGCCGGTATCGAGAGTGACGGCTTCGAGGCGGAAGCGTCGGCCGAAATGCTGTCTGCCGCCTCGTCTCAGAACTCCTCGCGCTCGGGACTCACGCCATCCGACGTTTTTATGCCAGGCTCATCGTCTCCAACAATTGCCTCCTCTTCTGCTGCGTCGTCTCTTGAGCCCCTCATGCTCATGCGCGTGCGCGGCTACAGCCAGACCGGCGTGCTGCTCGAATTCTCCAAGCCCCTGAATCAGTCTCAGCTCCTCTCGCCGAATCAGTTTATTATTGTTGATAGCAGCGGGTCACAACTCACCATCAATCGCACTGCCTTCTCGGGTAGTTCGACCATCACGCTCGACACGTCGGCGCAGGTGCCAGAAAAAGTGTACGTTCTCGGGCTGCTGCAGCCGATTGCGGCTGCAGACAGCGCAACGCTGCTCCTGCCACTTCCGCAGGTCACCTTCTTCGGCTACAGAATGACGGATGGATCGGGCGCAAGCGCACCGTACATTCCCAACCCGGGCACGAGCTCTGTATCACCACCCGTGCAGGCCGATCTCCTGCCACCGGAAAACCCGACCGATTTGGGACTGACGCCGAAAATCCGCAAGGACGGAACATACGATGTCGGCGCATTCTGGGTCGGCAGCATTAATTCGGCACGCGACTTGGCCGATTACAACGTCTACACGACAACTGATGGCATTCACTTTGTCCCCGGCGAACCCGTTGGCACGACAAAAGTCAGCTTCAGCAATGTCGAACCGGGCGTCTTCGGCGTTAAAGTAACCGCACGCGATACGGCCGGTAACGAATCGTCCGGCGTTTCCAAAATTGTCGATCTGCCAAACAGCGGCGTCGGACTCTTGAGCCTTGTGGCTATCTCCGGTGCAGTCGCCGGTCATCGCACAGCACGCAAGCGCAAGCAACAGTAAGGTGTACGAACGAGCGTCTACTGCGTTCACAATTTTTTGACGTGCGCTAGCATGCTTCCATGTCTGACCCACAATCAGCGGCAAGCAGGTTGATCTGGGCCTGTATGGCGATCCCGTTCTGCCTTTTTTTAGCATGGCATCAACTCATCAATGTGCCCGATGGCAAGACGCATCTCTCGTTTCTGGATGTCGGACAGGGCGACAGCGAATTGATTGTAAGTCCGAGTGGCAAAAGAATTCTGATTGATGGTGGGCCGGATCTGACAACACTCGAGCAACTTGGCTCGCACTTGGATTTTTTCAATCGACGGATTGATCTGCTGATTCTCACACACCCTCATTTGGATCATATCGCTAGCTTCCCCGCAATTCTGAAGCGTTACGATATCGGCCAGGTTCTGATGAGTGGCGTAGATTACAATCAGCCGCGCTACGCGCATATGCTTGCCGAAATGAATGCGCAGAAAATCCCGCTGCTGCGATCCGAGCCTGGTCACACAATCGACATAGGCGACGGCCTGATCTTCGACATGTTGTGGCCGCCGCCCGATGCATTCGGCACCTACCACAGTAATCCGCACGATGAAGTGGTGGTTCTGCGTGCACGTTTTAAAAATCACTCCGCCCTCTTCACCGGCGATCTGGAGCAAAGATATGAGGGGAAAATTATCGCGAGCGGCCTGGATATTCATGCCGACATTCTGAAGATCGGCCATCACGGCAGCCTCACTTCTACATCCACCGGTTTTCTCATCGCGGTGCATCCCGATCTCGCGATTATCTCGGTGGGAAAAGCCAATCTCTTTGGCCATCCAAAACAAGCAATCCTGGATCGCCTCACACACTTTGGCATTCCCACTAAACGAACCGATCGCGATGGAACGATTGACGTTGTGTGGGAGTAAAATGCATCAATCAACCATCTCCTGATTATGTGCTAATCAGGAGATGGTGCGAGAGAAAAATTTACTTGATAGTGGTGTTGATGACTGCCTGATTGTCGCCGCTGTTGGTGTCTGCGCCTCCGGGCACAAGCACGCCGTTAAAAGCAACCTTTCCTGCCGATTTGCGAGTCAGGATCACCGGGAAAAGGGTCGACTGACCGCTCGCCATAGCCGGTGCCTTGCAATAAATGGAAGTGGGAGATGCAAGTGAACACAGCGGGCTGGAATTCTTGGCGGTGAAAACGGTATTAGCCGGCAAAATCACGACAAGGGTGGAAGGATCCGCTTTGGCGGCATTGGCCGGAGATGTATTGACGACGCCGAAGGTATAGGACGCTGCTTTGTTTTTGGCGACGGAGGCAGGACCGGACGCGACAGCCGCCAGGTTTGGCGGAACAGGCGGCGGGCATTGCAGCGTTCCCCAGAGAATGTCCCAGTTGTTATCAACCTGATCGATGACAAGAGAGCTGGAAACCGTCACCACCGTCTTAAGGCTCACCGGACAACTGGAGCCTGCTGGCATCTTGAAGTTCATGTACACCGTCTTCACCTGACTGGCAGGCAGTGCGGTCGGCGCACAGGAAATATTCTGACCGTTAAGCTGACAGGTGGGATCCGAAATTCCCATGAGCACCGCACCGGCCGGCAGCTGTGCCCCGAGCACAACGCCGTATGCATTGGCAGGACCGTTGTTTTTGGCTGTGAGAGTGGTAGTGAATACATCCTCAGCTTTGCCGGCACTCATGCCGGAAATGGACGCCTGCAGATCTGCAATCGGACAGGTAATGCCCGTCCAGCCGGTCACGGTATTATTGGCAGCATTGGGATCGGCTGTGGCACTGGAGGCAGTCACCACGTTGCCGACGGCAACCGGACACTGGGAACCTGCAAGCATTTTCAGCTGGATCGTCACGGATTTCACGGCATCTTTTGCCAGGCTGACGGACGCGCAGGTCACTTTGCGTGCGGCGGCGTTATACGTACAGGATGCATCCGACGAGCTGACAAATGCGCTGTTCTCAGGGAGAAGGTTGCTGAGCACGACATTCTGCGCAACGCTTGGCCCGGTATTCTTGGCGGCAAATGTCACCGAAAAGACGCCGTCCGTAACGGCGGTCGGCGATGTATTCACGCCAACAAATATGTCTGCAGACGGACACAGCACCGTGTTTTTCTGATTGACGGAATTGTTGGCGCTCACCGGATCCGACGTGGCTGCGGTGACTGTGGCGATATTGTCGAGTGTTGCCGGACAGGCGAAGCCGCTGCCGGAAAACGTATACGGATACGTGATGGTTTTGGACTGATTCAGCGCCAGTGAACCCACCATGCACTGCAACTGGTTGCCTGTTATGGTGCAACCTGCCGGTGCCGATCCGATGAGAACGCCTCCGGCAGGAATGCTGCCGGTAAACCTGACATTGTCAGCGGCATACGGACCATTATTTTTGACGGTGTAGGTGGCATAAAATGTGTCACCAACAAATGCGGTAGCCGGACCGGGTGTGGCAATCGACACATCCGCCTGCGGACAATTGACAGCGACATTCACCGGACCTGCGGTGTTGTCAGATGTATTGGGATCAGGGGACGATGTTGTCACTTTGGCAAACGACTGGACAACGGTGTTCGTGCACGAAAGTGCGGGCGGAGTGGTGTTGTAGCGCAAAGTAAAAGTTTTCGTGCTTGCGGACGCGAGGTTTCCGATGACGCAGATAACCAGCTGACCCGAGGCGCTGCAGCCAGTTGTGCCGGAGACAAAACCAAGGCCTGATCCGGGCATATCGGTGAGAACCACATTGTTGGCAGGGCCGGGACCTTTGTTGGCGGACGTGAGTGTGACGGTAAAGACATCCCCGCGCATGACACTGCCGCTTGAGGTGCGCGTGACAGAAATATCAGCAGGCGGACAGGCAAAGCTGGTACTGAGCGTTGCGGCATTATTGGCACCAACCGGATCGAGAGTTGCCGCGGTCGCCGAAACGACGGTAGGCATAGTCGCCGGACAGGAGGCAGTGAGCGGCAGTCTGTATCGGACGCCGACTTTCTTCACCTGATTCAGGTCAAGAGTGGTCGGCAAGCAGGTCAAAAGACTGGCCGATGCCGTACATGCCGCATCTGTGACGGACAGCACTGTTGCATTCGGCGGCAGCGTGAACGAAATCCTGACCGCATCGGCGGCCTGCGGGCCTGCGTTGACGACGGATCCGGTGACCGTAAGCACTGCGCCCATCACAATTTCTGCAGGCCCCTGGACTGTTGTCAGTACATCCGCCTTCGGGCATCCGTTTACTGTCTGCACGATGGACGTGTTATTGCCGGGCACCGGGTCATTGGTCGACGAGGATGCTGACGCAACAGCCTCGACGGTGACGGGACAGGCAGCGCTAGCCGGCAGCCTGATCTGGAGAGAGAGCGTCTTTGTCTGTCCGCTCGTCAGGCTGACCGCAGCGCAGGTCACAATGTTCTGCGCGCCAGGCAAACACGTGGGATCGGACGTAGACAAGATGATCGCATTTGCAGGAAGCGCAATGGCGAGAACGGCGTCTGGCGCTGTCTGAGGACCGTTATTTTTCATGGTTGCCGCAATGCCGTATGGCAATCCTACAATAGAAGCAGTCGAGCCTGTGGCTGTAACCATCAGGTCTGCCTGAGGACACACGATCTGCGTGGTCAGGACATTGGTGGCATTATTGGCGCCAGACGGATCCGCAACCGCTGATGTGACGCTGGCAAACGATGTGACCGACCCGGGTGAGCACGGGGCTGTCGTGGCAACCTTATAGTTCACCGTGAAAGTTTTGGACGAACCGGAGGGCAGATCGAAGCCGCTGCACAACACCTTGCCATTCACTGCCTGACAGCCCGCGGATGCCTGAAACTGAAAATCAGACGGCAGATTGTCTGTAAGCGCGACGGCTGTAGCCGTATCCGGACCGTTGTTGGTAACCGTCACGACAAACGCGGATGAATCCCCTCTCATGACAGGCGTAATGCCCGTGCGCACAACAGAAAGATCGGCGGACGGACAGAGGATTGAGGTGGAAAAACCGGCGGTATTATTCGTGGTATTCGCATCATCCGTACTCGACGTGGCGGAAACGGTGTTTGTTACTGTTGCAGGACAAGCGAAAGATTGAGGCATTTTCATCCGGATGGTTGTTGCCTTCGTCTCATTGACCGACAGGCTGACCGACCCGCAAGTCACCACTCCCGCAATATCGATACAATTGACATCGGAACTCGAGACAAATACGGCGCCGGCAGGCATCTGATTTTTCAGAACGACACTGTTTGCGATGTTGGGACCCGTGTTTTTTACAGAAACATAGACCGAGAAATTGTTTCCCGGAAGTACGGCCGCAGTTCCCGTTGCAGCCACCGCCAAGTCTGCAGACGGAGGAGGGCAGACAATAACGGTGACCAGGCCAGCCGTGGTATTATTCGCAGCATCCGGGTCTGTTGCCGAGGAAGTGACCGTCGCCGAGGACGTCACATTCTTCGGACTGCAATTGGCAATGGCCGGAACGCTGTAACGGATCGTGAATGTTTTGCTGGCACCCGCAGCAAGATTGAAACCGTCACACACCGGCGTCGAACCGACGAGCCGGCATCCTGCAGATGTCTGATAGACAAAATCGGCAGGCGGGTTATCGGCTATCGACACGTTCGATGCGTCTCCCGGACCGTTGTTGGTGACTGTGATCACAAACGCGCCGGCAGAACCACGAACAATGCTGGCGGAGCCGGTGCGTACCAGAGAAAGGTCGGCAGGCGGGCAGCTGACGCCGGTGGTTGCTGAGGCAGTATTATTGCCCGAAACAGGATCCGACGTCGCCGCAGAAACGTTTGCCACTGTCGTCGCAGACACCGGACAGGCCCCGCCCAGCGGCAGACGCAGCTGAAGCACCAGGGTTTTTGACTGGTTCACCGCAAGCGCCGTGGCAGGGCAGGCTATAACGCCGTTGGAAAGACCGCAGGTGGCATCCGATGTGGAAACAATGGCCGCGCCAGCGGGAAGTGTCACCGTCAAAACAGTATTTGCAGCAGTCTGAGGTCCTTTGTTGAAAGCCGTGGCGGCAAAAACAAACGGCGATCCCAGAACGGACGTGTTTGATCCGCTGGCCGTCAGCGACACGTCTGCTGTGCTGCCGGCAGGACATGTGATGCTTGTCTGCAGAGTACTGCTTGTATTGTTGGACAGATACCAATCGAAAGTGGAGGATGAAATTGCCGCAGATGTCTGCGCATTTTCAGGTGAGCAGTTTGCAACGGCCGGAATGAGGTATGCGATGGTCAGCGTCTGCGATGCCCCCGCATTCAAGCCAAAATTGTTACACACCACGTTCTGTCCCACCACATGACATGAGCCGGAACTGAGTGCCGGCTGAAATACCGCGTCTGTCGTTGGAGGAATGTCTGTCACGGCTACGCTGGATGCGTTGCCCGGCCCCGCATTGGCAACAACCATTGTGTAGCCGCCGATCATGCCGCGCTGAATGGAGCCCGAGCCTGTGCGCGTGATGGAAAGATCTGCAGGGCAGCGGAACGCTGTATTGGTCACAATATTCTGATTGTTGGCGGGAGCGGAATCATAGTTATCAGACCACGCGTTTGCCACATTGGTGATGGTAGGATCACATGTGACCTTGCTGTCTTGCGGGGCAAATTTGACAGTGAATTTCTTGCTGGCCCCCGGCGCAAGCGCGGCAATCGTGCACACTGCATCGTGCGCCCCTGTCGTCACGCACTCGGGGCTGGAAAGGGCGGGCACAAAGGCGGAATGCGTGTCGAGATCCGCCGTCACAACGACCGCATTAGCCGTCACTGACGCATCCAGATTTTTGACCGTCATTTGATAGGTGCCCGTTCCCGTCGGCACCCATGCAGAGTCGCCGACAACAGTCAGCTGCAAATCCGCCGGAGATGGTACGGTATTGTTTGAATAGATAATGGAGACATCGCGACTGATACGACTGGCAGTGTCTGTCGCCTCAAGGACCAGATAATACTGATCACCAATGCCCAGCGCATGTGTATCAAATCCCGACATCAAGATGTTTCCGCTCGGCGGAGCGGAAGATGTAAAAAGATTGGTCCGGATGCCGGTTTTAAATGACTGCATCCACAGCGAATAAGAGGCGATCGACGACGCATTCACTGCGCCAGTTACATTGATAATCCCGCTCACGCCGCCTGCGGTTGACAGCGTCACCGCATCAACAGGCGTAGCCTGAAACACCGCCTGCGCCGCATTGATCAATCCGAACCCCTGCGATGAAAATGCGTTGAGGCTGAATGCATTGGCACCTCCTGCAGTAGCGCGCAAGGCAGCTTTTACTTGCTGCGGCGTCCACGAAGGATGAGCCTGGCGCATAAGTGCTGCCACCCCCGCAACATGCGGAGCAGCCATGCTGGTACCATCCAGATAGACATGGTTGCTGTCGATACATGACTGAGCGCCGTTCAGCTGGCCGGCTGCTCTGGCTGCACAAATCCCGACTCCCGGCGCTACAATATCTGGCTTTGGAATATACAATGATGTTTTGCTGCGCGTTGAATAGGAATACAAATTTCCCAATTTATCAACAGCCCCAACCGCGATGCCTTCGCGCGCATTGGCAGGCGAATAAATGAATCCCCCGGCACCATTGTTGCCAACCGCTACGACCCCTATTGCACCCAATTGAGCGGCAGCATCTACCTCTAGGCTCATCAAGTCGTTTGGATTATGTTCCGTGGCGGAGTTCAGGCTTAAATTGATAACGTCGGCACGATCGCTCAAGTCACCATTGTTGTCAGGATCAAGAGCCCTATCAATTGCAGCCGCTACCAATCCTCCGTCCCCTTCGCCATTCGCACCTAGCACTTTATACACATACAGCCTCGCATCCGGCGCTACTCCTTTAAGCACACCATTTCCAGCCGCAATAGCGGCTACGTGCGTACCATGACCGTTGTCATCGACAGGATCGCTGTCGTTATTCACAAAATCGTACGCATCGGCAATTTTAGGGCAATTGCCAAGTGTCGCGCACGCACCAAACTCCACATGTCTGTAATCAATGCCGGTATCAATAACCGCAATTTTCATCCCTCTTCCGGTAATACAATCAGCCGAGCCTGGCGTGCAGCTGTTGTTATCGGATTTTTTGGTCCATACGGTATTTGCCTGTATTTGCGGCACTGACTGGCTCAACGTTGCCTTCACCGCATCCAGTTCAACTATTCTGTACCCCTGCAACTCTGCATTCAGCTCTGCAATGCGGTCTTTCGGCAAACGGATTTTCTCTGCGTTCAGCACAATGTCAATGCTCAGCGAACCAGGGGCGCGCAGAGAGGCAACCGTTCGTCCCAGCCTTCCCGCCAGCTCGGCGACAGCAGTATTGCGTCCGGCTTGGTTGGTCTTTTTTACATCATTCACCTTGCGCATCAGAGCTGCGCGATCGCCGCTCAATTCCGCAGGCGTGCTCGACTCTATGCCGGCAATATTTTGAAAAATTTTTGAAACCGAATTGGAAAGAGAAAACGACGAATCTGTCACTTTCGGCTCAGCATCAATCCGCCGCATCATGGCCTGTACCTCTTTATTGTCTGCAACAGAATTCGGTCCGACCAGCAGCACCCACTCATCCCCTGCGCGCAGCTCCTCTGGCTCGCTCGCCACTTCTTCTGCCCTGTCGGCCGGTGTTGCGGCCTGCGCGTCGGAATTTTCAGATGAGAAACTCGATGAAAGTGACGGGAAAGCCGCCTCCTCGGACGATCGGGAAGAGACGCTGTCATCGGAGTATGCCGAACTGAAATAGGCTGACTGCAGAGAGCCTGCAAAGCCCGCATCCGACGAGGAGGGCGAAGAAGCGGAAACCGACTCTTGCGATGACGACCCCGTCCAGGATGAGTCGCCAGACAGACTGGAAGCCTGGCTTTGCCGTGAGGCCATAGAGGGATCGAAGTAAGCCGGCACCAGAGATGATGAATCTGAGCTGGAGATCTCTTGCGCGCTTTCAGGCATTGCTGTGTCGGAAGGCGGTGCTTGCAGCGACATATCAACCGTCTCCAGAGATGCATCGGCACCAATCCCTTCCAGGGATGCATGCGGACCCACCGGGATAAGAACTGTTGAAAGCAATACCGAGCTCATGACAACAATGCTTTGCACCCTGCGTGAATAAATCAAAGCCGAAACCGATGCCCTGCAACAATAGGCACACAAGATTACTGCGAGAGCAAAAACGAGATACCAGGACATGGCAATACAAGAAAGAAATAGAATATAACCTGAAAGGGTAAAGAATGTTTGACCAGAATGCAAACTATTATTTACATTTCACAATCTCACTCTAAGAAAAAAGTCAAGTGATTTGAGGTGTCAGCAATAGTTGATATACCACTGAAGAAGCCTGAGTGTGTGTATGCTGAACAAGCTGATCTTGCCTCCAAGGCCCTCCAGGAGCGGATCGCATGCCCAGTCAGACGCCAAACGAAGAACGAACAGATGTATGGAGCTGGATCTGGAATACGCTGACGGAAATCATAAAATTATTATCAGCATTTTCCGCTGAGCCAAAGAATTGGCGCTGCCGACCGCCATAGGTGGCCGGCTTTTCGGATCCCGGCAGACCTTGTGGACATTATTGCGTAACTGCTTGCTATTTCTGCCCGGTTATCCTGTATGCTATCCAACCAATGAAGACCATCGTCATTTTTGCCGGCCTTTCTACGCGCTTCTGGCCACTCAAAGAAAAATGCTTCTGGCACATTGGTGGCAAAACAATTTTAGAGCACCAGATTGATCGCCTGCGTGAAGGTGGCTGCAAGGAGTTGATACTCGTCGGTGGCAAACACAATCTCATGCTCGCCAAAAAACTGAAGCTCAAGAATGTGCAGTTTGTCGAACAGAAAGATGATTCGCTCGGCATGCGCGAAGCATTTTTGTCGGCGCTGCCGATTTGCAAGAAGGAACCTGTATTGCTAGTAAACAGCAATGACCTGATCGAGCCGCGAGCTTACAAAGCTATTCTCCTGAAAATGAACGACAAGAAAATTGATGGCGTTCTGCTGGCCAAAAAAGTAAAGCAGTATTTCCCGGGTGGCTATCTGACAGTTAAAAACAGGCGCATTACCTCAATTGTCGAAAAGCCAGGTGCTGGCAATGAGCCGTCTGACATGGTCAACATCGTCGCGCATGGGCACAAAAATGCCGCCCTCCTTCTCCAGACACTCAAGAAGATTGAAACAAAAAAGGATGATGGCTACGAACAAGCACTCGATATCCTTTTCAAGTCGGGCCATTACGAAGCTCTTCCTTACAATGGTGAGTGGCAGGCAATCAAATATCCATGGCATTTACTCAATGTGCTCCCGCTCGTGCTCCCGACCAATGCCAAGCCGATCATTCCCGCATCCACCAAGATTCACAAGAGCGCTGTTATAGAAGGAGCTGTTGTGCTCGGCGAGAATGTCCGCGTACTGCCACACGCAACCATTATGGGCCCGTGCACTATTGGGGATAACACGATCGTTGCCAATAATGCGCTGGTACGCAATTCCTCAATTGGCGAGAATTGTGTCATCGGCTACAACACGGAAGTTGTCCGGTCTGTGCTGGCAGACAATGTATGGACGCACATGAGTTACGTGGGCGACAGCGTGATTGATGCCAATACATCGCTTGGCGGCGGGACAACACTTGGTAACTTACGTTTAGATGAAACAGAAATTCAGTCTCATGTAAAAGGAGAGCCAACTCCCACCGGCCTCACAAAGTTTGGCGCTATTCTGGGGGCAAATATTCGCACTGGCATCCACTGCTGCATCTCGCCTGGCATCAAGGTCGGTGCAGGCTCATTTTTGGCGTCCAACATCACCGTATCACAAGATATTCCTGACGATTCATTTGTAAAAACAAAACAAGAGCTCGACATTCGCCCGAACAACAAACAGGCAACGCAGCCTGAGCAGCGGGCAGGCTTTAAAAAGAAAGTCTGATTATAAGAAAATATTATACAAAGAAAGGCGATGCTCCTGTTAAAAGTTATCCACATCCAATGTGGATAACCTCTTTTCCACCTTATCCCCATTCTTCCCGATCTATCCACATATCATGTAGCTTTCCTTTATTGTAAGCCATTTATATAACATTGGCTCCCAGTATCAAACACCTGCCGACAACTCAAAAGTTATCCACACTCATTCCACACACACTTTTTATACAGATTTTTCACTTTTTGGCTTTCAGACAACAATGACAATAATACTTACGTCGATTCTTCCACACCAATCCCCATCATTACAAATCATTCCTGATTATCTTACAACCCCCTACTATGATGACTATCTGAATATATAAAATTTTTTTAAAACCTTTTTCATAAATAGAGACGTGTGGAATGTGGATAACTCCGGTAAGAAAGAAAATTTGGATATCTCTTTTCATTTTTCAAGCCAGCTTCTAGAATAACTTCCCTCTCTCAATACCTTATGAAATTCTCCTGCAAAACATCCGCACTTCTCTCTGCTGTACAACTGACAAGTCGTGCAATTGGCGGCGAGCAGATGTTGCCGATTTTGCAAAACGTTCTTATGGTGGTGAGTGGAAATCGTTGCACATTAAGTGCGACAAATCTGGAGTTATCCATTGTGATGAGTTTCGATGCGACAATAGAAAGTGAGGGCACAATTACCGTTCCAGCAAAAGCACTCTTAAACTTTGTACAATACAATCAGGACGAAGAAGTGGTTCTGGAAGCTGCGGAAGGAACTCAGTTAAAACTCAAATCCAAGCGGGCAAAAGCCATGATTTCCGGCGAGAGCGCGTCGGCGTATCCGGTTATTACCTCTATTGCAAAACAGGCGACATTTTCCCTTCCGGCCGATCCTCTTCTACGGGCGCTAAACCTGGTAACTTTCGCCTGCGCCAAAACAACATCACGTCCGGTTATCTCGGGTGTGTTTATGAAGGTGGAACAGGGTGCGATCACACTTGTGGGAACCGATAGCTATCGTTTATCAGAGTACAAAATGTCGGTTGAGGGAATTGAGCAGGAAATGTCGTGTATTATTCCGGCGAAGTTTTTAGAGGAATTAAAGGTAGTGATTGCCGGGAGAAAAATGGCCGAAGGCGCCGAGAATAAAGAAAAGAAAGAGAAGAAGATTTCAGAAACAGATGTTATTAGTATGAATGTGAGTCAGCAGCAAATAGAGGCAACAGTCGGACATGTACAACTTACCAGTCGCTTGATTGATGGGAAATTTCCAGACTACATTCAGGTGCTGCCAAAAGTAAAAAACACTACGTGCCATATTTCAGTAAAAGAGCTTCTTAGTGCGGTAAAACGCATGCATTACTTTGCGAAGGAGGTGAATAATAATATTACCTTTGCCATTACGCCGGAGGTGATGCATCTTTCTACTAAACAGACACAGATGGGAAAAGACGAATCCGATATTGCTGCAATGGTACAGGGAACGGAAAACAAGATCGCCATCAGTTCGCACTATCTGATCGATTTCCTGTCACGTATCGACAGCGATTCGCTTGATATGGAATTATCCGACAAAATGCACCCGGCTGTCTTCCGCCTGCCAACCGATGAGCAGTATCTACATCTCATCATGCCGTTGCGGATGGCGGATGAGTAGGATATAATACTGTTGAAAGTAGATGATATATCGAACATCCGAAGAGGTTTCTTGTTATTGGTTTATAGTTTTTAGTTGGAGCGCCTTTGGATGAGAAGAGAATGTGGTCGCCTACAACACTCTATTGTCATCATTTTTATTAACATAGCGCGCAGCGCTTTTCTTAGAGCATGAAGCCATCACTCTTTATCGGTCCTACAACTCATAGCGAGCTCATCGCTCTTTTGCGCGACCGTCAGGAACTCACGGTGTCCGGCGCATCAAATGAAACGGCAAAGGCGATGCTTTTAAGTCATATTCTGCATTTAGAACCGCGTAGTGCGGTAGTGGTGACAGAAGATGAAACGCGCGTAGAGGGATTGGTTCATTGGCTGCAATTTTTTGAGCAGAAAACAGATGTGATTCATTTTCCGGAAGAGGAAGTCACTGCTGACCATATCGCCAGCCTGGTGCATCTGTTTCATGGAGGCGGTGTCTCGCTCATTGAGAAAGGTTTATGGGAGCGTGAATTGCCGCTTTTTTCCGAAATGGAAGAACGTGCAATTGAATTGAAGGTTGGTCAGAAAATTGATTTCACAGATCTTTTCAGTCAGCTCATTGATTGTGGTTACTCACACGGCAATGATCCGTATTTATCCACAGGGGAATACCGTCGCACCGGTGACACGCTCGATATTTATCCGGTGGGTGCAGATCATTCTTTCCGCATCCAGTTCGCTTTTGATACGGTGGAAAAAATCTCAAAAGTTGATCGTTATAATTTAGGAATCACGGCAGATCACGAAGGAACAATTGTCTTGTATCCACTCACCTGGACAAAGACAGCACCGCTCGCGCGTCAGTTTCCTAAAAATAAATTGTTGGTACTTGATGATCAGGATGAAATCGAGTCACTTAAAGGTGTAGACACACTGCACTTCACTTCCTTTCCGCAGTCGGAAGAGGGTCATGTGCACGTGCGCTATTTATCGGTTCTGAAGTTCTACACCCTTCCTGATTTTATCAACGATGTAAAAGATAAGTTACATCAGGAATGGTCACTCATTATCGTCACCAAGCGCGCAGTTGAGCTGGAAGCCATTTTAACGGAGGAGAAAGTGCAGTTTTTGACCGGCGAACGCCGCAAAGGCGCGATTACGATTGTGCCGGCTGATAAAGATGCACTGCTGCCACACTCACTCCAGAATCCGGATTTGAAATGCGCCCTCATTACTGACCGCGAAATATTCTCGCTCAAAAAAGAAAACAAGCAGCGCTCAGTACAGCGCCTGGCTCTCGACTTTATTACCTCTCTGCAGGTTGGTGATTTCGTGGTGCACATGGAACATGGTATCGGCTGTTTTGAAGGAATGACGCAGAAGGAAGTGGATGGCCTGGCGCGCGAATATCTGGAGATTACGTACGCCGAAAACGACAAATTGTTTGTGCCGGTCGATCAGGCGGATAAACTCAGCAAATTCGTGCATGAAGAAGGGGATGAGCCGGTACTCACGCGCCTGGGTGCTGCCGACTGGAAGCGCATCACCAAGAAAATTTCCGAAGAAACCCAGCGCATCGCCAAAGAGCTTCTGGAGATCTATGCCAAACGTGCCAAGGCCAAAGGACATCGTTACGGTGACGATACAGAGGCGCAGAAGAAGTTTGATGAGGCATTCCCCTACGAAGAGACGCCGGGCCAGATGAAGGCTATTGAAGACCTAAAACGGGATATGGAGGGTGATCATCCGATGGATCGTCTGGTGTGTGGAGATGTGGGATTCGGAAAAACAGAAGTTGCCATGCGCGCGGCATTTAAGGCGGTGCAGGGCGGCAAGCAGGTGGCCCTGCTCAGTCCGATCACCATCTTGGCTGATCAGCATTACAAGAGCTTACTGGAGCGCATGAAGGGCTTTAATATCCGCATCGATATGCTCTCGCGTTTCCGTAGCAAGCAGGAGCAGGCGGTTGTGCTCGAAAAATTGCGCAAAGGTGACTTGGATATTGTGGTCGGTACGCATCGATTGCTTCAGGAAGATGTAAAATTCTTCAATTTAGGACTTGTCATCATCGATGAGGAGCAGCGCTTCGGGGTAAAGCAGAAAGAAATCATGAAGTCCATGCGTGCGGCTGTGGATATTCTCACGCTCACAGCCACACCGATTCCACGCACACTCAACCTTGGTCTTCATAAGCTACGTGACATCACCATTATCACCACTCCCCCGCCGGGCCGCCTGCCGATTATTACCGAAGTGCGCAAGTATTCCGATTCGCTTATCCGGGAGGCGATTCAGAAAGAATTGGCACGCAAAGGACAGGTGTACGTGCTGCATAACCGCGTGCAAACGATCGATGCATTCGCCATGAAGCTCCGAGCACTGGTGCCGGAAGCCAAGTTTGTGGTGACGCACGGCCAGCTCAAACCGGAATTACTCGAAGAGCGCATCATGGCGTTCAAAGAAGGAAAGTTTGATGTGCTGGTGTCGTCCACCATCATCGAAAACGGTATCGACTTGGCGCGGGCGAACACCCTCATTGTAAACGAAGCGGAAAAGTTCGGTTTGTCGCAGCTGTATCAGCTGCGCGGCCGCGTTGGCCGTGGTCCGATTCAGGCGTATTCGTACTTCCTGTATCATTCCCAGCGTCTCAAGGACGACGCCAAAAAGCGCCTGCGCGCGATTGTCGAGGCATCCGAACTCGGTTCCGGCTTTCAGATCGCCATGCGCGATTTGGAAATCCGTGGATCGGGAGAAATTTTGGGCGCCAATCAATCGGGCAACATGCAGACAGTCGGCGTGAGTCATTATCTGCGCATGCTCAAGAGTGCTGTCGAAGAGCTAAAGGCTGGCGGTAAAGTGGAGGAAGAAGTGCAGAACATCGAAATCATTCTGCCGTTTGAAGCGCTCATTCCGTCGTTTTATATTCCGGAAGAACAGGAGAAAATCGGCATCTACCAGAAGCTTGCTGGCGCAGAGGATGAGGCGATTTTGGCTGAGTTCGAAAATGATCTTCTGGAAGAATACGGCAAGTTGCCGCAGCAAGTTATTCACCTGCTCAATATCATTCGTCTCAAAATGGCGTGCCGCAGAAGTGGTGTGACACGCGTCAAGAGCGATGAGGTGTCTAAAGGCAAGCGCGAAGTGGTTCTCACCCTCAATCCGCGTGTGACAGCCGCAGAAATCATGCAGCTGCTGCAAGTCAATCCGCAGTGGCGTATCTCTAGTCAAACCCTGCGTATCAACGAAGCAGATTTGATCCGCAAGGCCGGCACGAAAGATTATTTGCCGGAACTGACCGTTGAAATTGCAGCACTTCAGAAGAAGTCTCAGAAAGAAAAGAAACTGGTAGAAGCAAAAGTGGTAGCGGAGTAATTCCCAATCACCAATTCCCAACTACCAAAAAATAGCCAAATCCTGCTTGGGAGTTAGCTTATTGGAAATTGGTAGTTCCCTCAAAGAGGGTTTTCTGCTATAATAATCAGATTTATGGCCGAAAATACACAAACAACCACGGGTCTTACGGCGCTCGGCATTCAAATGCCAGCGGGTGTCGATATCTACGACGCGCTCATGGGCGACATTGAGCTAGAGCTCGTTTCCACGAATTTGCCGCACCTCGACGAGCGCTATCCACAGGAAACGCCGGAGGCGCGTAAAGTGCGTTACCAGCGCTACGACAAGGCCTATGCAGCGTATGAAGAGGCATTCAAAATCTGGTCACAGGACTTTTCGCAAATGGTCGCAAAAACCAAGCGCGACATTTTGTCCTCTGCTGAGCAACAGGATAAGCAGAGAGAAGAAGAAGTGATGGCCAAACTCGACGCAGCATTTACCGCAACTCCTTCCCCTTCCAAACAATGAAGTATTCACATTTCTTTATGGGCGAGAGGGAGCAACGATTGATTTTTGGTGCAGAAATGCCAAAGCCGACAACTGCCGAAGTGAAAACTGAGTCGCCCAAGCCCGGAGAAACGGGCAGAGATCCTAGGCAAGAGGCTCAGAACAAAATCACGCATGCAGAAGATGTGACGAAAGACGCAGCTGACTCGCTCACCAAAATGTCAAAATTCGGCGAAGGCACAGTGCTTGCCCCTCCGCCAAGTTCGGAGGCGGCAGCAAAATTAGTTGCAGCCGTAAAGGCAAGAGCGGAAGCTGCACGGGCAAGAATTCCTGGCGAAGGCACGGTGCTTGCGCCAAAGCTAGAGAAAGGCGGCGACACGCAAGATTGGGCAAAGTCTCTCTCGCCAGCAGAAAAAAGTCACATTGAAAATACAACAAAAGATATGACTCCCGACAAGAAGGCAGAGTTTAATGCAAATATGAATACCTTGTCGCCAGAGAACGTAAAATTTATGGCAGTGGAAGGTATGGCTCAGGAGAAATTCGCCAAGACTCTCGGTCCAGATCTTGGAAGAAAAGTCGCTCAACTGCAGCAAGACGGAAAACTGACGTCAAGAATGATGATGGACGGCTTGACGCCAGCAGAAGCTGCGAAGATCGGCTTAAAGCCCGAAGAAGCAGCCGCTCTCAGGAAGGCGCATGCAGAAATGACCGCTACGTTCCAGGCGGCATATCCCGAGACAGATGATGCATCAGAGTCAAAACGCAAGAGCCCGGAAGATGAAGCTCTTATGAAGAAGCTCGTAGCTGAGCGCGATAGTGCCAAGACAAACGGCGAGCGCATTCAGGCCGAAATGAAAATCGTACAGCAGGAAATGAAAAATTCCGGCAATAAAATCGGTGGCATGATTCAGCTGGCAATTCTGGCCTATTCATTGCTTCAGAGCATCAAAGACGGTTCGTACAACAAACTGGCCGGAGAGGAGGGGCAGAGGCCGGCTGTGGGGCCGGATGGCAAGCCGCTTGCGCCTGAAGCCGTTTCCGGCGCAGTTCCGGCCGCCAATCGTGAGGCGCTCCAGAAGGAGCTTGCCGATCGCAAGGTGGGGGCGGACGCTCTGATTGCCGAGCGTACGGCCAAGATTAATGCGCTGACGCTCAAAATCGGAGAGAAGGAAGTGCGCGAAAAAGATCTGAAGGCTAATAATGCGTTCAATGAAGGCGAAATCCAGACCATGAAGCAGGACATGGACAAAACAACGGATGCTGTCGTCAAAGCGCAGCTGAAAAATCGTCTGGATGAATTTACACGGCAGATAGAGCGCAACAATGCCGAGATTGCGGCGCTGGAGCCGATCCGCAAAAGTCTGATTGCCGAAATGCACGGCTACGAAGCCGACATCAAGGCTCTGGAAGAGATAAAGAAGGTGGTGACAGGTGGTGTCGATACAACTGCCCCGGTCAATCCGAATCCGGCGGCGGCACCGGAGGCCGTAAAATCTGAGCGCGGGACTGAAGCCGCGACGCGGGAGATTCTGTCAATAGCCGCAGCTCTGAAAAAAGCAGATCCGCAGCTGGCAGCCAATCTGACAAACGGCAGCATTGCAATCACAACCGAAACCTCGACAGGCCGGATGCAGGTGGCAATCGGCAGGCAGGCTATTGCGGCGATTCATGCCATGGAACAGAAGTATATTGGCAGGATCGAATCGCAGCTTCGCGAAACCATGACAGACCCCGCCATGCTCATTGATACCCTGCAGAAGATTCAAAAGGCGGCAGGAGTAAGCTAGTGATAACAGCTCATTTTGTCTTTGTACATCTATGGACATTGCTGCAATCGACAGCCGGCTCTTTGCGTCCATCTCCGGTCATGCGATTTCGTCGAAGGCGAAAGAGTCGTACAGGCAATACACAGCGTTCGAGCTTACGTATGGCGAAGTAACGCCCAAGGCGGTCGAGACTTTTTTGTCACGCGTCAATCCGAAGCAGGGCCAGGTGTTCTACGATCTTGGCTCTGGTACGGGCAAAGCGGTCTTCTATGCCGCGCTGCAATTTCCGTTTCGTAAATGCGTCGGCGTGGAATTGGTGCCCGATCTTCACCGTGCATCGCAGGAAGTGCTCGCAATCTATGACAAAGAAATTTGTCAGACGCTGGATGACTATAGGCGCACTCAGGAGATCTCATTTATTCAAGGCGATATGTTCGATGCCGATATTGCCGATGCCGACATTGTCTTTTCGCATGCCACCTGCTTTGGTCCGGATCTGCTGCTGCGCATGAGGCGCACGCTCGAAGGGATGAAGCCCGGCGCGCATGCCATCATCGCCAATCCGCTCAAAATAGAATCCGATGCCCTGGAGGAAATCTTGGTCGAGCCATGCGATATGGGCTGGGGAACTGCGACCCTTCGGTATTACCGCCGCATTGGCGGGCAATAGATACATTGTACCGCCTGAGGTGCAGAACTCGTTGAAGTGAGGTTGCAGAAAGCCTCATTCTTTCCGAGCGAAAGGGCTGCGCCACGCCTGCGTGCCCGAACTTTCGCATGTCCTAAGCACTCCGATGTGCAGCACGTGACGTTGAAGGTGCTTTGTGTGGTGCCCGGGAGAGGACTTGAACCTCCATGAGATTGCTCTCGTCAGCTCCTAAGGCTGATGCGTCTGCCATTTCGCCACCCGGGCGCCTGGCTATAGTACCCAGTTCCGCTGGTAAGCTAAAGCGGGAATTCTCGTACATCACTTCATCCCCCGCTCGATCTCTTCTAGCTTGCGGCGCAGCGTGCGTTCGGCGGCATCAATTTTTGACGCTGTCGCCAGGCGAATCGATGTGAGTTGTGTCCGCTCCAATGCTTCGAGCGCCGATACTTGCAGACGGGCGTTGTTGTCGATGGTTGCCTTGCGTTTCTCGTGCTCGGATTTTACTGCTGCCTTGCGGCGCTTGTCTTCCATCTGCACGTCGAGAAGTTCGCGATTGCCAGCCTCACGACTCATCATTCTGGCGTGATTCATTTTTGTGCGGATATCGCTGTCAATCGCAAAGGTTTGCATGCGCAGCCATTGTTCCAGCTCGTACATATTCTTTTTCTTCTGCTCTTCAATCACGGCTTTCTTGGCGCGCATATCGCGGTTCAGCTCCTCTTCTTGACGTCTCTCATCAGCTTGCAGCATATCTTTATCAGCCATCAGTTTCCGTTCGGCTTCTTGTCTGGCATTCAGCTTGGCTTGTACTGCCAAATTTTTCTCCTGCTCTTTTTCAAACTTCTCTTTGGCAGCGGCATGCAATTCATCCATGTAGGCCTTTCGTTTCTTTTCCTGTTCCACATGAGCAAGATGCAAATCTTCCAGCGCCTTAGCCTCTTTTTCGCGACGCTCTTTATCGGCGGCGATCTCGGCGTCGCGCTGCTTCTTTTCTTTAAAGAACTCTTTCTTGTCTTCGCCTTGCTGCTCCCACGCCATGTCTCGTTCATGGGCTACTGCCTCGCCGCGTCGCTGCTCCTCCTCTTTTTTCTCCCGCAAATGTTCACGCAAGGCAGCCTCTTCCGCCGAACGTTTTTGCCCCAGTGCGGATGCACGACGAATATCCTCCTCGCGCAGGGCGCGAAGTTTTTTTGCCGCCTCGTCGTCTGGAATTGGGTTCGGGGACATCAAGATAGTATAGCAGACGGAAGCCAAAAAAACCATATTTGAATGTTTATTTCATGTATATCCGCGGCCATTTTACATCAATCTGCGGGCAGAAAGCCCGCTCCAAATGGCATTGGTGTTCTTTTTATTCGTAGAACGCCAAATATGGCTTCTGCATAATCATTTTTCGATGCTGGAAAAATATTCAGATCCTGCAGAGCGGGCTTTCTGCCCGCGGGCATTTAGAATACCTGCATGTCCCAGCGTCACCCTATACAAAGCAGTTTTCCCATGTTAATTACAACCAATATCCAGGGTCGTAAAGATATTTTTTTCGATCCAGCAGCAGCCAGAATTGCAGTCGAGTCGCTCTATCAAATACAAGCCCATTATCCATTTTTCCTATTTGGATTTGTCATTATGCCCGACCATTGCCATATTCTGATGAATGTTCCGGAAGGTGGCTCTGTCTCAAAAACAATTGGCATTTATAAACGAGCAGTCAGTTTCAATATTGGTCGAGGTCCAATCTGGCAGTCTCGTTTTCATATCCGATTGGCTCGAGAGCCATGGCTGGCATTGAAATATATTCATCAAAATCCTGTAAAGGCAGAATTATGCGTGACGCCACAGGATTATCCTTGGTCATTGGCATCGGGCAGGTGGGATGTGGTGTCATTGAATGATTATCAATAGGTGATAATGATTGACATCCGCGGCTAGAATGATCGACCCCCGCGGCTAGAAAAGCCGCTCTATTGGTGACTATCAATTTTTACGCTTCCACAATCTTGATGCCCAACTCCTCCACTTGCTTATTTGGCATCATCGACGGTGCACCGAGCATCAAATCCTTTGCTTTCTGATCCTTCGGGAACGGTGTCACCTCGCGAATGTTCGGTTCGCCAGCGAGGATCATCACGACGCGGTCGATGCCGTAGGCGAAACCACCGTGCGGCGGCGCGCCATACTCGAATGCCTTGAGCATATGGCCGAAGCGCTTCTGCTGATCCTCTTTACTAAAGCCAAGCATGTCGAATACTTCCTGCTGCAACTCAGGGTTATGAATGCGGATGGAACCCGAGCCTAGTTCGTAGCCGTCGAGCACGAGATCGTAACACACAGCATGCACATCGAGCGGCTTCTCCTTGCGGTTTTTCCACTGCTCGACATTCGGCGATGTAAACGGATGATGGCTGAAGGTGAGTGTGCCATCCTCATTTTCCTCGAACATCGGGAAGTCTGTCACCCAGAAGAGGGCGTGGACAGAGGTATCGATCAAGTTGAAACGTTTGGCGGCTTCGCTGCGTACGCGGCTGAGTGCGGCGCACACAATCTTGTATTTGTCGGCGCCAAAGAACAATGCGTCGCCCGCCTGTGCGCCAGCTGCTTCTTGTAGTTGTTCTAAAAATCCTGGCTTGAAGAATTTGAGCAGGGGCGAACTTGGGCCTTCGGGCTTAAAGAGAATATAGGCGAGGCCTTTGGCCTTTAATTCTTTTACGAGCTCTGTCCACGTATCAATCTCCTTGCGGCTCAGCTCGGCGCCGCCTGGCACGCGCAGCGCACGAACGGTGCCGTTGGCGGCGAGTGCTTTCTCGAACACTTCAAATCCGCAGCTTTTGGAAATCTCCGACACATCCGTAATCGGCAGATCGTAGCGCAAATCGGGCTTATCGGATCCATAGGTATCCATCACGTGTTTCCACGTGAGCTTCTCGACTTTGCCGTTTTTCAGCGGCTTATCCGAACACTGCCTGATGATCTCTTCGATTGATCCCTGAATGATTTTTTGTACATCCCCTTGGTCGCCAAAGCTCATCTCGAAGTCGAGCTGCAAGAATTCTGGCTGCCTGTCGCCGCGCAAATCCTCGTCGCGGAAGCAGCGGGCGATCTGAAAGTATTTATCCAGTCCGCCGACCATGCAGAGTTGCTTGAGCTGCTGCGGGCTTTGCGGCAGTACGAAGAAGTTTCCCGGGTACACGCGAGACGGCACCAGGTATTCGCGAGCGCCTTCTGGCGTGCCTTTTATGAGACATGGCGTATCGATTTCCAGACAATCTTGCGCAGTAAAATACTGGCGGATGATCTGAAAAACTTTGCTGCGCAGCATGATATTTTTCTGCATGCGTTCGCGGCGCATATCGAGGTAGCGGTATTCCAGGCGCAGCTCCTCGTTGACCGGCTTTTCGTTATCGATTTCAAACGGCGGTGTTTTGGCTTTGTTGAGGACTGTGAGCTTACTCGCCACAATCTCGATTTCACCGGTCGGCATTTTCTTATTTTCCGTTCCCTCTAAGCGCCTCGCTACTTTTCCTTCCACTTGAATCACCCACTCCGGGCGGAGTGTTTCGGCAACCGCAAAAGCGTCTGCATTCGTCTCAGGATGAAAGACGATCTGAGTTAAGCCATATCGGTCGCGAAGATCGATAAAGATGAGCCCACCGTGATCTCTGCGCGTATTGACCCAGCCGCATAGTGTGACCGAGGTATCGATTGAGGCAGCCGTAAGTTCGCCGCAGGTGTTGGTACGTAGCATAAATGTAGTGTAGCAGGCCGGAAATGGTAGCACGAGAGAGGAAGAAGGTCATGACTAATTCATTATGATCACCCACAATCTCCAGAGCGGCCGTTCCCGGCCGCGGCGGCTCATGAAATATTTCTTAACTCTCCGCAGGAAGCATCCTGCTCCTTTTTTAAGGATAATTCTTTGGTCAGATATTTTCACATTAATCAACACCCCCCCCTTACAGCCCATCTTTCAAATCCGATTTTTGTAATCAAAAATATGATATCCTGTATCACTATGCACAAAAACAATTCTTACGAGACTGCACCCATTCCACCCCATCTTCAGGGCAATAAAAGAGTAGAAATTATTCGCCATGGAAATGGCTACGATGTATACACTTTCGGTGCCGAAACACTTGACGATGCTGAGATTGACAAGATTCTCGCCAATACCCCAGGAGATAAAATTGGAGGATTTCGAAATGTGAATGATAAGGCGGCAGATCTGATGTCAGCATTTCTCAATAAACGTTGCTCTCACACTCTTGCGACGCGAGAGCAATTGTTGGTGCTTTTGAGTCTGGCGTCGGAATCATGATTTATTTTTCTTCTTTGCCACCAAACAACTTCCCCAATTCTTTCTTAAATTCCTCCACATCCTTGAATTCGCGATGCACCGATGCAAAGCGGATGTAGGCGACTTTGTCGATGGCGGCGAGTGCGGTCATGACATCTTTCCCGATGGCGGAACTTTCGACTTCCTCGCGGTTTTTGCCCCACTTTTCTTCCAGTTCGCTCAGCATGTCATCAATCGCCTTCTGGCTCACCGGACGCTTGGTGCAGGCGACCCAAATGCCGCGTTCGAGTTTGGTGCGGCTATACGGTTCGCGCGTGCCGTCGCGTTTGACCACAATGAGCGACGACATTTCCTGGCGCTCGAACGTAGTGAAGCGATGCTTGCATTTTTCACACTCACGGCGCCGGCGGATGGCGCGGCCTTCTTCGGTATCGCGGGAATCGATAACAGCCGTGTCGTCGTGTTTGCAGCGGGGACAGTGCATGAGGGGATGATAGCAGGAAAATTGGTGCGAGTGACACTCGCGTCGGTAATGAATTACGAATTGCGAATCACGAATTACGACAAGTTGGCATGGTTGATTACCAGGCAATAGTATTGATTAATAGATAAAATAAGACAATCAAACTATCTATTTTGTTAACTATAAATAACAAAATTATCGTAATTCGTAATTCTAGATTCGTACGTCGATATCGCCCTGACGAACGATTTGCATCTCCTGTTTTGAGCAATCAACAATCGTCGACGGAGGGCAAAACGGAAGTACACCCGAGTCGAGGAGAATGTCTGGTTGCAACGATTGGCCTTCAAATTGAGCAACGATGTCAGCAATACTGTACGGGCTTGGAAGGCTCGCCAAGTTCGCCGACGTCGTGCTGATGGGCCGCTTGCAGAGCGCCGAAAGCTGCATGGCAACCGGATGCGAGGATATGCGTACACCCAATGTCAGGTCATCAATTGCCGGATTTTCAGCAGCCGGAAAAAGTGGTGAGGAGGTGTCCGGTCGTACGCGCAGAATAATGGTGAGCGGGCCGGGTAAATATTTCTTCGCAAGCTCTCTCGCCTGCTCGGTCCATAGCACAAATTTTTCCGATTCTTCGATGCTCGAAAACAGAGCCGATACTGATTTTTCGTGCGATCTTTGTTTGACGTCAAAGAGTTTTGTCACGGCTTTCAGGTTCGTCATATCGCATGCCAATCCGTAACAGGTTTCGGTGGCATGGCCAACAATGCCGCCCGCGAGAATGATATCGGCAGCTTTCGCGATATTTTCGGCTGTGGCAGGGAGGATGTGCATGGACAGAGTGTACAATAGTTGACATTTAGAACAAGAAGTATATAAATAACGACCTCATTTCACGGTGAAGTGAGAATTGATCTTTCATCCCATGCTTGAGGAGGTGGTCATGCTTCCCGAATTGAATAAGGCACAGGGCGCATTCATTAACAGTTTTGGTCTGTTATGTAAGCGGCCTGAATACATCCAATTTCTCCTTATGCTAAGCGGGCAGACGCTGCACTTCGTGCAGGAAAAAATGCACAAAGATCCACAGAAAGCGAAGGCTGCTATTTTAAGCCTTGAGGCATGCGGCCTCGTTGCTCCTAAGACTCCGTACTCGAACGAGGTCATGTTGACGACATTGGGCCAAGCGCTCGTGGACGCATTTCTTGCTCTCAACCGTTTAAGATGAAAGATCTTCCCTGCTAGCGTCATTGTGATGCCAGCAGGGAGGTTTATCTAATAGTTTGACCTCATCCCCGGCCCTTCTCCTGCGAGGAGAAGGGAGTGTTGGTTTGATTGGTATAGAATTTGCGTTCTTTGAAACAGCAAGCTACTACTATGGCATGTCCGTCGTACGTCAATTACCGAAAGTTTTAGAGCATGCGCGCGATTTGCGGAAACGATTAACAGATGCTGAGAAGGTTTTATGGAATATTTTGCGAGATCGAAAATTTCTTGGTTATAAATTCAGGCGTCAAGCGCCAGTTGGCAGATTTATTGCTGATTTTCTGTGCAACAACCCACCGCTTATTATTGAAGTGGATGGTCCGATTCATATTGGACAAGCAGCTCAGGATGCAGAGCGCACCGAGGGTATTTTCGCTGACTACGAAATTCCTGTATTGCGATTAACGAACGAAGAAGTACTGGAGAATTTGCCATTCTCTTTGAAAAAGATCGAAGAATCTCTGATTGAATCCAGAGAAAAATCAGCTCCAAAATCCATATCTCAATAAGAATCCTTCTCCTCGCAGGAGAAGGTGGCCCGTAGGGCCGGATGAGGTCCGTCCGTTAAGAATACTTCCCCACCGCCTCTTCCACCTTCTTATCCAGCACCGGCGACACCGTAATCGTCATCGGTACCGGCACAATTTTTCCGCCGATATTCAGCTGCACCTTTTCGCTGCCCGGGAACGTTTCGAAAATCTGCTTGAGCGCAATGAGTAAATCGCGCGGGGCTTTGGGTGGAAGCGTGATGGTGTGAATGGAAATAGCAGGCTGATGATGTGCCTTGAGTGCGTCTTCGGCATCCTCTTTTTCCAACCTCTCCTCCTCTCCTCCTTTCTTCTCATCACTAATCCCCAGCTTGGCACTTGCCCACTCCGTATCCATGCCGCCACGAATCCATAGTCCCAGCGGGCCGTGTATGCCGTCACTTGCCATAGGCGATGCAGACTTGCTTGTCGTTGCAGATTTCTCGACTGTCTGGACGATCACATCGCCTTCGTCTGTCACGGTTTCGATCTTTTCTTCATTCTCGCGCAGGTTCGGGCGCCAGTTTTTCGCCTCCTCTTCGTCGTAGGAGCCCAGCTCCCTGGCCTTTTCGATCATCGTCGTGAGTGATGCGCGCTTGAGCGCTTCGGCACGCAGTTGTGGAACACCGCCGCGCATATCGATCGTTCCGGCAATCACCAGCACGGTGTCCGGTCGCTCCAGAATATCCATCGCCTGCGTATACACTTTTGGAAACAGTGTTACTTCAATTTTTCCGGTGCCATCCTCAATACTGATAATCGCCATCATGTCTCCTTTCTTGGTGCGGATGGGTTTCACGCTTTCGATAATACCGGCAAGCGTGACGCGCTTGTTACTGTCTTCGGATGTGACAGTATTGATGAGTCGTGCCTTTTTCCTGATGTACTTGCGAAGTCCGGCGAGCGGATGGCTGGAAACGTAGAGGCCGAGCGTCTCTTTTTCCCACAGCAATTTCTGCTGAGCGGTTGCGGGTGTTACCGGATCGAAGGAGATTTTCGACGCATCGGATGCGGTATGGAGCGATTCAAAAAGATCCACTTGAGACGCCGCACTGTCGCCGGCGGATTTACTGAATTCGGCAATCCGCTGATACTGCCCGACAAGTATGGCGCGTTCACCGAGCGAATCCAGCGCACCGGATTTGGCGAGCGATTCCAAAAGTTTCTTGTTGAGAATTTTACTCGGCACACGCAGCGCAAAATCTTCCAGGCTGGCAAACTTCCCCTTGCCGCCCACCTCATCGCGAATAGCGATAATCTGGGCAACGGAGCTTTCGCCGACTCCTTTGATGGCTGTCAGTCCAAAGCGGATTTTGCGGCCTTCGAGCGCCGTAAAGTCCGACAGCGATTCATTGATATCCGGCGGCAGAACTTCCAGTCCCATTGCGCGTGTTTCCTCGATTTCGATGGAAATACGATCGGTATCACCCTGCTCGCTACTCAGCAGGGCAGCCATGAATTCTGTTGGGTAATGCGCTTTCAAAAATGCCGTTTCGTAGGCAACGCGCGCGTAACAGGCACCGTGCGATTTGTTGAAACCGTAACCGGCAAACGGCGTAATCACATCGTCGAATAATGTCACAGCCAGTTTCTCGGTGTAGCCTTTTTCTTTGGCTTTCCGGATAAATATTTCGCGCTGTGCGTCCAGCTCTTTCTTGATTTTCTTACCGATGGCTCTGCGCAGCAAGTCGGCTTCGGCCAGAGAGAATCCGGCGAATGTGCGCGCCATTTCCAGAATCTGTTCCTGGTAAATACCAACGCCGTACGTGGGCTTGAGAATCGGTTCCAAATCCGGATGCAGATACTTCACTTCCTTCTCGCCGTTTTTGCATTTGATGTAATCCGGAATCTTGTCCATCGGACCCGGGCGGTACAAAGACACCATGGCCGTAATGTCATCGAAGGCCGACGGCTTGAGCTGCTTTAAGTAGCGGCGCATGCCGGCGGATTCCAGCTGGAACACGCCGGTTGTTTCGCCGCGCGCCAGCAGCTCAAAGGTTTTCTTGTCGTTCATCCCCGTCGCCGGAATATGAATTTTGATACCGTGCATGCGCTCGATAATTTCGAGTGCCGTCTGGATGATCGTCAGGTTCTTAAGGCCCAGGAAGTCCATTTTGAGCAGCCCCAAAGATTCCAGCGGCTTGGCGTCGTACTGCGTAATAATCGTATTCTCGTCTTTCGGCGCACGCTGAATGGCGGTGTAGGTGGTCGCCGGTTCGGGTGTGATGACAACGCGGCAGGCATGCACCGACACGTGGCGCGATTTGCCTTCCAGCTTGAGTGCGATATCAATAATTTTCTTGTAGTTTTCATCGTGCTTGATGGCGGCCTGCAGCTCGTCGGTTGCCAGCGCTTCGTCGAGTGTTGTGCCCGGACGCTCGGGAATCAGCTTGGCCAACGCATTCATTTCGTTGAATGACACACCAAATGCGCGGCCGACATCTTTGACAGCTGCGCGGGCAGCCAGTGTTCCGAACGTACAGATCTGGACCACACGATCGGTGCCGTATTTCGCCCGCACATATTCCAGCACTTCGTCTCTGCGCGTATCGGCAAAGTCAACGTCGATATCCGGCATGGAGATGCGTTCGGGATTCAGAAAGCGCTCGAACAGCAGCCCATGTTCCAGCGGATCGAGGGTGGTGATGTCCAGCACGTAACTCACAATCGAACCGGCCGCCGATCCACGGCCGGGACCCACGGTAATGCCGCGTCGTTTGGCTTCGCCGATGAAGTCGGCGACAATCAGAAAGTACCCCGAAAATCCCATAGTGTTGATGGTCTCCAGCTCGTAATCCAATCGGTCCCAGATCTGCTTAGGGCTAAACTGCTCTCCATTGTGCGGAGCTGTCCTCGACTGTGCATGCGGATAGCGTACGCGCAAGCCTTCTTCGCATTTGGTGCGCAGCAGCTCCTCCTCTGTCTCTCCGGTTGTAATCGGGAATTTCGGAATTTTATACGAGCCGAACTTAATGTTGATGGTGCAGCGGTCGGCAATCACGCGCGTGTTGGCAATCGCTTCGGGCACGTGGGCGAATTTGGCCATCATCTCTTCGCTTGTGGGCATGGAGAAATCGCTGTCGCGCATGGAGAAGCGGCTGGCGTCGTTCACATTGGCGTTCTTCTGAATGCACAGCAGCACGTCGTGGGCTTCGGCGTCTTCCAGGCGGCAATAATGGCTATTGTTGGTGGCAACCAGCGGCACGCCGAATTCTTTGCCAAGTGCAATCAGTTGCTGATTCACTTCCGCTTGTCCCGGCACGTTTGGGAAATCCATCAGTTCGAAATACAAATTGTCGTGACCAAAGTACGAACGGTACTCATCCACGAGCGCCTTTACTCTTTCGCGGTCTTCGGCCAGCGCCGCCTGTGGAATGGCACCAGAAATTGGACCGCTGAGCGCAATCAGTCCTTTGCCGTGCATCTGCAGTAGTTCTTTGTCCACTCTCGGCTTGTAGTACATGCCTTCGAGCGCCGCCTTGGTCGCAAGTTTGAGCAGATTTTCGTAGCCTTCGTCTGTTTCGGCCAGCAGCACCAGTGGGTAGCGCCGTGTGTCGGATGAGCTGTCTTTGTCGTGGCGCGTGCGTGCGGCAATGTACGTTTCCAGCCCCAGAATCGGTTTGATCTTATGGCTCTTGCAGGCTTTGTAGAACTGGATGAGTCCGTAGGTGTAGCCCTTGTCCGACAACGCCACCGCGTCGTGCCCCAATTCCTTGGCACGCAGCACAATCTCGTCGGGCGTAGGCAAAGCCTCCAGAAGAGAGAAAGTGGAGTGCGTATGTAGGTGGACGAAGTCTTGGGGATTCATTGATGGGATTGTAGCAGTTAGAGGGCCTTAAGCGCAGAAAAAAAATCCCAAAAACCAACGACCAATTACCAAGAAAAAAATATATCCGCAGGAGGGGCATCGTGCCCCGATGGGTACTATAAAATACATCAATCGCCGCAGGAAGCATCCTGCTCCCCTGGGTTTATTTTTTGATCATAGGGAGCGGCTTTTTTAGCCGCGGTGGTTGCCGATTTATCTATGATATCTTTCATCTCAATGTTCAGCCTCATCTAGTTGTCATTGTTGAGTTTTAATAGATGAATTAGGATTATATCATGTGGCTGAAAATCATTTTGTTTCTCTTTGGAAATCTATATAAGCAACAAGCGGACGCAGAAGAAGGGCTAAATAATGATATGGCAGATATTATCAAGTGGCTGCAATCTGATAATGTAAAAGCATTGAATCATATTCAATCGCTCGGACAAGAAGCTATTACAACGCGCAATGCTGCGCTTTCACAAAGAAGAAACCTTTACCTGACTATTTTTGCTACAGCTGGGACATTCCTTACGGTCGCATTGCCTTTGCTGGATTCAATTGGATCTCCGCTAGCCGACTCTCGGATATTTAAAATTATAACACTGATCTTATTGGCATCACTTGTGATAGGTGTTATTGCATCACTTCTAGAATGGTCGTACGAAGTAGAAGGTGCTGATTTTATTCGTAGAAACTCGGAAAAAGCTTTTCTTTTTTTGTTAAAAGGTAGAATTAATGAGTGTGCAGAGATACTGATTGCAACCACTAATAAACAAAAACTTTTTCTCAATTTTTGGCAATTGGTTTGGATTGTGGTGTGTCGAAACGTCGCATTTTACTTATTTATCATTGGTGTCATTAGCCTTACGATTCTTTTTATTTTTCAACCAGCTTGGTTAATACAAATTTAGTTTTCAATTGCATTAGCGTTTTTAGTGTCTTGCTCGCCTCTTCTTTTCCCCTCAATCGGCGCCTTATCCGTCTTCGGTCGCGCACGTTTAATACTCAGTCTCGAATCATTCAAAATCGATCCATCCAGCGCCTCAATAATCGCCTCTACATCTGCGTCGGTCTCTGTTTCCACAAACGCAAAGCCGCGGTTGCGGGTGCTGCCGGCCTCGTGCGCGATCTTGGCGCTCACCAGTTGTCCGGCCTGCGATAAATGACGGATCAGCGCTTCTTCCGAAATGCCCTGCGGCAAGCCTGATACATACAGCTTGCACGGCTCCGCCGGTTCTTCTTTTGCGATATCGATGCGCATTGTCCGGCCATCGCAATTTTTGCCATCGCACTGGCGCATCACTTTTTTGGCAATCTCCGGCGTTTGGAATTCGATGAAAGCGTATCCTTTGGATTTGCCGGTCTTCGGATCTTTCGTGAGCCGGACCGACACGACAGACGCAATCGGCGTAAAATACTTCTTGAGCGTTTCTTCGGTCGTGCTCCACGACAAGCCGGCGATGAAAATAGTTGAGGAGATAGGGTGATCTTAGCATGTTTTGATCATTCAATTGAACAAATCCCAACTACCAATAACCAACTACCAATTTGGGAATTGGAGTATTGGTAGTTGGGAGTTTCCAGATGCTCAATCAATGCCAACCATTAACCCCAGCCCCTTTACGTCGCCATACAATACTCGGCGTATCCTCCCCATTCCTGATCCTGACAGAAGCACTTCTCGGGCACGTTGTCTTCTTTGTAGAGATCCGATGAATACGGGTAGCAGTACGGATTGAGCACGCGCTTCAAAATCGTATCCAGATTCTTGGTGCAGTGGCCGTCGACGCACGAGCGCAGGAGGAAATACGCCACGTCACGAATGTAGAGCGGCAGCGTTCCCTTCTCCTTTACCACATTGCCAAGGGCCTTCACGCTGCCGTCCAGCTCAGAAAATGCCTCGCTGCTGCGCTGTATGGCGTCGGCGCTCCATGAATTCACAATCGCCTGCTCCCGCGCCTGATTGGCAGAAATGCCGCGCAGGTCTTTTTCGTCCCGCTCTGTCATGGCAACAGTCGAAAGCAGCTTCGTGCCGGTATCATTGCCTGCATAGAGAGTGCGGCCGACAAGCGCCTGCTCGTAGCCCTGCCGGGCTTTGGTGTCGGCGCTGCGCTGCAGGAGCGTGAGCGGATTTTGAAAGAGCGAGAAGTAGTCGTACGCCGGACGGAACAGAAGGCCCAGCGGCAAGATTGCATCGGTATCCGTGCGCGGTGCCGCAGAGAAATCATCGGCGTAGTCACGCGCCGCCTCGCTGCCCGCTTCGTTCTCATCAAGCGCCAGACAGCCGTCGACTTTGCCGTGACGGACATCGGACGGACGAATGGGGGCGTCGTCGCTTATGTCCGGCGGCGCGCCATGCCGGATGTATGAAACGGTGCTGTTCATGGTGGTGATAAAGGCCTGCATGGCGGCATTGATGGACCCGGCAATCGTGCTCATGTCGGCCATAAACGCATGCTGTCTCTCCCATTCATTCTTGAGGGTATCCGGCAGCGTCTGGATGACGGTTTCATCGCATCCGAAGCTCAGCGTGCCTTCGGATTCCAGGCTTTGTGCGGTGGCGTAGGAGTGCGGGCCGTAGTCGCTGGTAAACGGGCACGACGGAGCAGCCGAGGATGTATCGTCCTGTGCGACCGGAGTGCCCGGTGTTGTGACTAGCTCTTCGCTCTCGAAGAAGTACGTTTGGCGCGCCAGATTGTCGCGATAGGTCGGATCCAGTCCGCCGGTTACAAGCGATTTTTGCGCCAGCGAGAGCAGGGAGTAGACGCTGCCAAGCACGTTTGCGCCGACCAGATTGCACGAGTCGATGTGGTCGATCATTGCCTGTCGCACCTCCTGCATCTTGGCCTCAACCAGTCGGACATCGCTGCGGAAACAGACGTTCTGTTCAAACAACGAGCGCGCCTCCAGACTCACCTGCGTGCGGATATCAATGCCTTTGCGCAGGACGTTTTGCGCTTCCGTAATCGCTGTCTGCCTGAGCCGGGCTTTTTTGAGAGGATCCTGTTCGCTGCGGCAGGCTTCATCGGCCGGACGTCTGGCGGCGACGGCAATCCCCTTGTCTGCTTTGTCGAGAATGGTTTGGACCCATGGCGACAGCGCGGGTTGTCCTGCCGCCAGAGCAGATGCTGGCAGCAGCAGGAGGCCGGCAATGACAAGAAGGCGCTTCATGGTTCGACAGGGGTGAGGGTGGTGTCTTGCGGCGCGCCGATCCAGGGACAGAGCTGGCGCGTGAGAGGGGCGCTCTTGAGTTCGTTAAACAGGTTGGCGATAGTGCGGACGGTTTGCGCCAGTGACGCGGCGGTTGTCCGGTAAATGGGCAGCGACTGGTCGAGCGAGAGGCGGTAGCCGGTTGCCGCACCGAGTGCGGCGGTCTGATCAAGGTCGCTGGCGAGATCCGCCGCCTCCTGCGTGTAGGAGCCGAACATGGCGCTCAGCTGGGCAAGCGGCGATGCGTCGCGCCGATTGTTCTGATAGCTGCAGTAGCCGGCAAGCGGGCCCGGCGGAAGCCCGTTCTGCGCGCAGTAATCCCGCTCGAAGAGTGCCACAAGGTCCAGCCCCAGGTACGGCGGCAGGATAACCGGAGTGTTGCTGCTGCTCATCTCGGCATACAGTCCCAGTTGCGGATCATTCCGTTCAAACGCATGGAACGGTGCCGCCACCTCTGTGGAGAGTGTCGTATTGCGCAGAGGGATAATCGTGTGCCCGCTCATAGACTGGCGCAGGCAGGAGCTGATATAGCAGGCATGCTGCGTCGTGTCGTCCTGGTACAGAATATTGCTTTCAGGCGAGCAGATGTCTTTCGGATCGGCCTTGTCGCCAGGCTGGAGGTCGCCTACGGCCTTGCCGGTGTCTTTGTACAGAAGCAGGGCACCGGAACACAGCTGCATGGTACCGGGGGGTGTCTCGGTTATCGTGTGACTGCAGCGTGTCAGGGTAATGCTGCTGAGCGCTCCGCTCCCCGTTGTGCTGTTGCAACCGGATGCCGCGGGCAGCGGTCGGCAGAGGAAGCCGAAACGCCCCTGGCTGCGGCTGCACAGCGGACTTGCAATGTTGTATGCCTGACCCGCCCTCGGTTCGCCCCGGTACGCGTACGGATAGGCCAGTGACTGTCCGCCCTCTGCGCGCTGCGGGTAGTCCCATGCAGCCTGAATGTTCATGCGTTCCAGATGCGTCGGATAGGTCCACTGCAAACCGATGTCGTCTTTGCGTGCCCACAGCGTCACATTTTTTGTTTTGAGAACCGGCGTGGCAATGTCTCCGGTTTTGCGCGTGTCGCCCGCAATATTCAGCCGGCTGGCAATCGCTTCGAGCGCGTCGCGGGTTTTTGGTCCTATGTCGCGGAAGCGCGGGTCATTCTCGCGCGCGTCGCGGAAGTAGCCGTGGTGAAACCGGAGCATGATCGCGTCCAGATCTTTCTGTTCGTCAGACAGAGCGCTTTCCAGCTGGGTCACCGCATCGCCGGCGTCCGTCGGCCATGCTTCCGCCTGGCTGCCGGTCCCGCTCCACAGGCGTCCGAAGGTGGCGGTCAGCTGACCGACATTGGATCCGCGGTGCGCTTCGTCGGCAATCGCCATTTCATTGCCGTTTGCAATCGTGATGAGTGTGTCGCCAAGCAGTTGGGCCTGCCTCTCGCTTTCGATGAGGGCTTTTATAGCCTGCTTCAGTCCGTCGCAGGTATACGCACCCAGGCCGCTGCTCATCGGCGGGATAGTATCCCCATTACGATCTTTTTTACCGAGACACACTTTAGTATCTCCCAGCTGAGCGAGGCGGATATCCTCGGCGGTCAGTACAATACCGCGAGGCCCCCACAATCGCATCTGATCAATGGTAAATTGTACGATGGCGTCACTGACCGGCGTGCCGTCAATCGTCTGCGCCGCTTCGTTGTAGAAAGTGTCGAAGATGGATTCAGCCATTCCTGCCGCCGGCAGGAGGAAGATCATGGCGCCGATGGCAACAGACGAGAGGTGTTTCATTTAGGGATTCGTGGTGGAGGCACTGGATGAGCGGTCATGGAGCGATGTCGCGGCATCCCAGATGCGTGGCATGCAGCTCATGGTGTCGGCAAGCAGGCTCATAAGACTGCGCAGGTCGAGCTGCTGGCGGACCAGGCATTGCATGCGGGTGGTAAGCGGCGCGGCAATCTCCATCGAGCGCAGAGTGGTGACGGTCCGCTCGACAGCTATGCGCGCACGCCGGCGTTCGTTCTGCATCGTCTGCGAAAAGCGATTCATGCGCGCGCCAAGACCGCTGTCGATATGCAGCAGGCTGATGCTTTTTTCCTGCGGATTTTGCAGACCGTAGTCATCCAGATCATTGCTCACAACAGAGAGTGCGTTCCCCTGGAATTCCGACAGGGTGCATTCGTAGTTGCGCTCGTATTCCATCACGATAGTCGAGAAATCGGCGAAGCGGACCGGCTTCGTTTCGTAGGTGTTTTTGCCGGTACGGATGGTCCACGCCGGCATTTTGTTTGTGGCCATTGCCGTCAGCTGCGGCATGGGAGGATCTGTGCCGGCGCCGTCGTCCGTCGCACATGTCCATAGCGACGGCTTGATGAGCAGGTCCTGGCGTTCCTGGACAACCAGAGACATGTCGCTTCTGAATTTTTCCGTCACTTCTTTGGGTGTCAGTCCGGCAAAGACGGTGCCGCTGGATGAGCAGGCTCTCAAATTCCTTCTTTGTTCTGCTTCCGTGCCGCCGCCATCCTTACCGCCGCCTGTCAGGTCCGCGTGCAGCAGCACATTGGTTCCCACCGCAATCACGACGGTTGCCAGAATAATGCCGCTCAGCAGCGGATTGTTGCGCACAACTGTCTGCATGCGTTGCATTACCTGCCTCGCTGCGGAGGCGGATCGGACGGTCGCGCCGGTAGTGACGGGAGTTTTTTTCGGCATGATTATCGGAGGTCTTTGCGCATATCACACTGACCGATGTAGCACGGAATCTGGTGCAGTTTGCCCAGCAGGTTGATCATGTCGCGCAGCGGTGGAAACGCGAAGCGCGCAGTGGCATCGAGAAGCATGTTCATCATGCCTGAAAACTGGAGCAGACCGCGGTAGCCGCTGTCGTACGCCACGGCCGTGCGCAAAACGGCACGCTCCATAGTGAGTGTGTCTTGCACCAGTACGTCACATTCCGTTCCCAGAGCCTGTACATCGCTTTGCGGCAGGCGCGCTTTGGCATTCTTGGCGGTGCCGAAAAAACATTCCTCGTACGGCTCGATCTCCTGCGGCTGGCAACCGAGAGTGTGCACTTGTACAGCCTCTTTCATATTGGTATGACTGAAGGATTCCTGCAGGACCTTGCAGACGGCAAGACTGCGGCAGCGGTAGGCGCGGTAGCTTTCCATAATCGGCGCAACCAGTTCGGAGGTCAGACGGCCGCGCTCTTCCAGGATTCCCTGCCGGACGACGGTTCCCGACCCTCCGCCTTTGACGACAACATTGCCGTCTTTGTCCTGGATACTGCCGAATATGACGCTGCGGTATTCATCGTGCACTGCCGCCAGCTCCTTGAACATGCGATTGCGGCAGGCGGTACGCGTTTCGTCTGGCGAAGGCGCGGATGTTTGTGCCGCTGCAGACGGCGAGTGCGCAGTGAGCAGAAGAAGCAGAAAGCCGGTTACTGAAAGACGGCGCAGCATCAGGGGTTGGAAGAAGGGAGGGATGGTGACAGGTCGTAGGTGAGTGGCAGCAGCACCAGCGGCATGCTGCGCACAAGGACGCTGCGGGCGGCATCCAGATACGGATTGCGGTCGATTGCCGGCAGCATGCTGTCGCGCAGTACTTCGTAGGTAGTCTGGATGTCGGTTGCCATCGACCGGACGGTCCACTGCCAGCTGTCGCGGATCCGCCTTTCGCCGGGAGCAGGAGCACACGGCACATCGTCGAGGCAGGGGGACGGTGCGGGCGTCGCGGCGAGCCGGTCTGCCTTGCCGCGGAAATCATTGTCGCGGTTGGGCATAAAGCGTGAGAACAGGCGGGCGATACGCTCCTGAAGATCATTCTCGATATGCACGATACGCCTGTCGCTGCCCGCATCGGGATTGGGTGCCTCCAGAATACTGTTGGCAAAACGGCAGTAAGCGCCCTTCAGATTGTCGCGGCTGGTGTCATCGCCCTGAAACGAAGAAGACAGGGCATCAAGCATCTGCTGTGCCTGCGTGAGGACGTCTTCACGCTCCACGGGCGGTACCAGATAGGCATCGCTGATGGCAAAATCCGAAAAATCCTCGTTGCGGGGAATGATGCCGGCAGGAAAACGCACGTCGGGGACCGGCATGCTGCCAAACAAGTCCGCGTAGTTATCGGCGTACTGCGGAACGTCGGGATAATCGTCGATATCCGGCAGTGTCGCATTCAGGCTGTGGGGAGGCAGGGGGATGGTCAGACGCACTTGTACCGGCCACAGCACCGGCATCTGCAGACTGGATCCTGACCCCAGTTGCAACCACGAAAAATCAATCGACTGATCGCGGGGCGGACGATACCGCAGACTGGAGAGGTCGGTGGCGCTCAACAGTATTCTGTCTGTTTTGCGGAACCATCCGTCGAGCAGCGAGTAAACCGCCAGCGAGTAGCGCTGATTGCTGCACCACTGCAGCTGGCACGCCGATGCGTCGAGCAGGGCTGTTGCCATGGTATTCCATGTTTTCTTGATCTGCGTGCGCACGACGTTCACCTGCGACCATTGCTGGACGCGCTTGGCGTTCTGCAGATACCAGCTGGCATAGAATCCGCGGATCTGCTTCTGGACTGTGAGCAGCTGCTTCGATCGTGCCGGCAGGACGGATCGCATGTCGCGAACCCGCAACGCAGCGTCGCGGTAGCTTTCAATTTTGTGAATGAACGGCTCGGCATCGGCTTTGTGTGCAGGATTTTCCTGCTGCCATAACTTCCACTCGGCAATACGTGTGTTGGCTTCGGTTTCCGACAGCAGCGGCACGATGACAGGCACGCGCACCTCCTGAATCGGCAGGAAGAAACTGTGCTGAAGCGACTGCAGAAGATTGCCCAGCTCCTCGGAGCCGGCATGAACGGTGATTTCGCTGTAGCCGTTGGATTGTGAAATGCTGTCTTTGGCGTAGGCAAACAGCGCATCGGTTTCATCGAGCCCGGTAATGAAGCGCGACGGAAGCAGCAGTCGTACCTGCGGCTGGCGAACAATCTTCATAATTTCCTGCTGCTGCGTAAGCCACCAGCTGACAAACCCGCGCTCGCCCGTGTCGTCGAAATCGTCGGTACGCGACTGAGCCCCAATCGCCTTGCTGGCCTTTTGACGGATGGCGATCAGGTTGGTGGCAAACGGCGTGATGTCGTTTTCATCATCCAGGTTTTTGGTGACATCTTTCGCTTTCTTCATGTCCAGAATTGACAGATTCGTCTGCGCGTCGGCTACCCACGGATCGGCGGCAGTGCGCGGCTGTCTGTCATCATCGGTCGGGCCGACGAGTCCTTTCTGCGGCCAGAACTGTCCCTTCTGGTCACTCGCCGGTTTCCATTCGGGAGTGATGTTTGGAGCGGCACTTCCGGCTGAACCGCCCGGTGTCACGGATGCCGTGCCCGCAGAAGAAGACGAGCTCTCGAATGCCGATGTGTCTTTGCCGATTTTCACCTCGCACTGTTCGTACGGCCTGGTATCGGCGTAACTGCCGCCGGCCTTTTTTTTGACGGTCATGTTCAGCTCAGGGTCTTTCTCGATGTACCAGTCGTAACACTCCCCGCTTACGTCCCAGTGATTACTCTGCGGCGCATCAACGGTCACTGTGTAGTGGCGGTAAAACGAAGATTGTTTTTGCGTCACCTGCTCGGGTACCACAGGCAGCGGCGGTGGCGGACACACGGGTGGAGTGTAGGAAAATGCGGGAAAGAACGGCGTGCGGCAGCCCTGGCCGGTACACACGCCTGTGTAGTCGAAGCAGAGCTTCTCCTTGCTGCCGTCACAGTTGTCATTGCGTCTGGCGTCCTTTTGCTGGCGGATCAGAAAATCGTACAATTTTTTACAGTCTTTGGGAGTGTTTCGTTCGGGATTTTCATTGATGCACAGACGTTCAGGGTTGATGTCGTTGCCGCGAGCGTCTTTTGCCTGATGGATGTCACAAGCGGTCTTGAAGCCCAGGGTCGTGTCGGGGAAGGTGAATGCGGCGCGTACGCCGACGCCCAGCTTTATGTCCGCGGTCGGGGTGGGATTTGCCCGTCCGGGCGCGCCCGTCACAACAGGCATCGGGAATGCGGAGGGTGTGCTGCTCGAGCTTTTGGTCTGGTCGTCCGACAGCTTGTTGATTTGCTTCAGCAGCGCCTTGATACGGGGGTCGGCTCCGCTGGCGTCCGGGTTTTTTGTGTCGAGTCCGGCTGTTTCCTGCGCACATGTTTTGCCGCCGCCGTCGTAGAGCGCTTTGCGGATGGTGATCTGCATTGCAGGCTCAATCGGCGGAACGCCGCACGCATTGACACCGTATTTGTCGCAGCTTAAATAGGACGCGCCGTAGTCGGCACACTGATCAATCGAAATGCCGGAAAGCTGTCCGTCTTCCGCCATTGCCTGGCATTGCGCGCGATAGGCTTCGCGCTCGTATTTGCAGCACGTTTCGCGGGAATGAATCACGCTCTCCCCCACGCGATGCGGACAGAATTGCAGCGTATGGGCCAGTTCATGAATAAGAAAGTATGTTTCGCCCTTGTTGTTTTTCGGTCGTGATGAACAGACATTCATGGTGCCGGATGCATCTTTACGGCTGGCGAAAGCGACACGGCCGTAGCAGATGCCGATGTCTCCGCCCTCATCGCTGCCGTCTCCCGGGCCGGTGGCCGCCGCACTGTCACTGGCGCAGCGTATCTGTACGTTGCAGCCGCCCATACTGGCTGCATCCTCTTCTTCTGTGCCGGACTGCCAGCCGCCGCACTGGACGCTCTCAATATTTTTCTTCAGTTCGGCAATGCCCTTTTGCACCTCGGCGTACGTTTGTGGATTGTTATATTTTGGCTGAAACTGCTCAGCCTGAGCGCTTTGCAGCAATGCAAGACCCATGAGACCTATGCTGCCCAAAAATGTGCGCCGACGCATGGGTGCGATAATACACTATCGGAGCCGAATTTTGTTAGAGGTTTCAAACGAATTTGAGAGCGAAGTACGAATTGCGAATTACGAAGTACGATACAAGTTTGAAATGCGTTCGTACTTCGTAATTCGAGTATCGTAATTCCTATCCGACAATATTTTAAACTTCCAATCAACTCCGATTAGTTGATCAACATCTACGCAAAGGTGTACAAATGTCCACGTTCCTTTATAGTTCTCGATTTTAGTCGTTCGTTACCTGTTATGTGTACAGTAACGAGTGAGCGAGCAACGAATAAACGAGTAACATTCATAGAGGCCTCCTTTACTTCCATTCTTCCTATCACGATGTTCTCTCTCAATCGTATCGATATCATCGGTTACCAGACACAACCTGTTACACTTCGTCAGACTCCCGGTGGCGCCAGCGTCACGGATTTAAACATAGTCGTTCCTTACTCCTTCCGCTCCGAAAAGGGCGAGACTATTCAGGGAAAGAGTTTCCACACAGTCACTATGTGGGGCGCCATGGCCGATGTTGCCGGCCAGTATGTCCGCGCCGGAGCCCAGCTCTTCATTTCGGGTCGCTTACAGACAGACAGCTGGGATGATGCGGCCAGCGGCGAAAAGAAATCCAAAACCAAAATCGTCGCCATGGACATGATCCTGCTGGACCCGAAGAACGGTCAGATCGATGTTCCGGCCGATGCAAAGCGGGTGACAAACTGCCTCAATCGCGTGCAGGTCATTGGTAACGTCACCAAAGATCCCGAAATGCGCACCACAACCAGCGGCCAGAACGTGCTCACTATTGGTGTTGCGACAAACGAAAAGTGGAAAGACAAAGCCAGCAACGAAATAAAAGAGCGTGTCGAGTTCCACAACGTCGTTGTCTGGGGCGACCTCGCAGTCGAAGTCCAGAAAAATATCAAGAAGGGTAACCGCGCGTATGTCACTGGCCGCGTGCAGACCCGCACCTGGGAAACGCAGGCAGGCGTCAAACGCTACACAACGGAAATTATTGCAGACCAGGTCAGCTTACTCGGCGTCAAGAATGCCGACGCGTTCTCTTCCATGCAGTCCGACAGCGTGCCAAGCAGTCAGCGCCAGTCGGCACCAAGCTACGATCAGTCGCAGCCGGTTGCTGCCGGCATGGCCGTTCCGGATATCAGTTACGAATCCGATATCAAGCCAGAAGATCTTCCGTTCTAATCGCGATCTATATCCTGCCGCAGCCGATATTCGCAAACTTCGGCTCTCTGATACAAGAAAAGCCTCAGCAAAAAAGCCCTGCATTGGTCGGGGCTTTTTTGTGAAGCTGTCTTGTAACAAGTTTATTATTTATTTCCTTTTAAAGCGCTTCCATTGGAGAGGCTGGGTAAAACTTCCGTAAGAAGCAAACGAATTGCTTGCTGGGCAACCCCCAAAGGAAGTGAAGATTGCTCGTGAGTAGCCATGGGAACTGTACTCCCTAATGATAACGCAGGAAGTTCCGGATAGGGACGGGGTTCGGGATTTTTGCGCAATGGATTATTGGCGATGTGTCTCATGAGATTTTTATAATTATCTAAAACGTCCTGAACGTGAGGATCTCGCAAGTTAATGCCCTGCTTTTCTAATGTGCCCTTAAATGCTTCAACTCTTTCTGCATTATTTCGATATAAGAACCTGTTTTCGTAAAAACCAGAACCGCTCACAGGAGAGTGAAAGGTGTGCATGGAGGAAGGTGTGAAAAATGCTGAAGATGTAACCATGAATGTACAATACCATTAAAATCACGGATGGCAATTTTGTTTGTCTTTCGCTCTTATAAAATGATTGTGGGATTCATAATATCGATGTGACATCAGAAAGCCAGCGACCCATTTTCCTCCACAAATCGCATCTCTACATCCAGCGGCTCGGTAATTTTTTCTTTCACCAGCTCGACAATCTTTTTGGCATCGGCGTAAGTGGCTTTGCCGGTATTCAGTAGAAAGTTTGCGTGCTTTTGTGCAATCTCGATATCACCGATCTTTGTGCCACGCAGATTGGCCGCGTCGATTAATTTCCATGCGGGGACGTCGCCAACTGCCTTAAAGCACGAACCGGCCGTGCGGACATGCGGCTGGGTGTCGATGCGTTTTTTGAGCAAGTCTTCAATCGACTGCTTAATTGTTACTGGATCTCCAGATGGAATAATGAATGTCGTTTCAAAGAGAATGACCGGCGTGTCGCTGTGCTTGAATTTGCTCTCACGATAACTAAAGGTGCAATTCTCGCGATCCATCATGTGCCATGCGCCGTCCATAAATGCGGTGACTGAATGCACGAAACTATCGATCCACACACCTTTCGGCCCTTGGCCAGCGTTGCCAAACAGTGCTCCGCCGACAGTGCCCGGAATGCCGGTTAACGCAGAGAGATCCAAGTCTTTGGCAGCCAGTTCATTGATGAGCATCGGCAGGTTTTTCCCGCAGCCAACAGTCACCGAATTTCCATCGATCACTACCGTATCGTGACGCAGCTGCACAACCAGTGCATTCACTTCGCCATCAGCAAAAATCATATTCGAACCAGAACCAAGCGGAATGAGGGGGATATTTTTTTCTGCGGCAAATACAACAGCTTCCTGACAATCCTCCCGCGTTTTCAGCTCAGCGTAATAGCGCACAGTGCCACCAATGCGCATGGTCGTCTTGGGGCCGATGGGGAAATGCTCGCGGAAGATCACGGAAAAGGTAAGGCGGGTAAGGTGAGTATAGTGGGTAAAGGGGGTTGGAGAATACAAAAAATCCCACGCAAGTGCATCTTTGCCAATCCTTACTCGCCTTACCCACAATACCCGCCTTACTTTCAGTTCAATCTTTTCATTCGCTGCAATGTCCCTGTTATCTTAAAACTTGGAGAACGTCTCCGTCACCTTCTCCATTGCGTCGTAAATTTTCTGCTTGGTCGACGGGCCTTGCATGCGCTGTACGACCTTGAGGACAGCAGCGACAGCCACGAAGACACCGAGAACAATGCCCAGATCGATCGCATCCAAATGAATGTGTGCCAATTCCAAAATGAGCAGCAACACGGCGCTGCAGAAAATGCCGATCAACATGCCAAAGCCGAGCGAGACTGTCACCAGCTTGCTCCTGTCTTCCATTTTGTCTTCCGGAGAACTGGCCAGCTTCGTGAGTAAATCCGAACTGATGATAACTGGTTCGTTTTGGCTTTCCTTAAACAAATTCTGAACTTTGCGCTGCAGAATAAGCCCGACGAACACTTTAAACGGCACGCTGGTTTTGCCTTCGATAATAGCTTTTCCACTTTCCTGATTGATCTTCACCTCAACATTATTTTTGTGCGGAACAGGGGCTGGCATGGCGCTTATTGTAGCAAGGTTTGCATGCACGAAGAAATATCTTACCGGTTTGTCGCTACAAAAATCAGTGCCTAAAAAAGTGGAGCTCTCGACGTCAGATGACGTGAGAGCTCCGGG
>ERZ724505.32-NODE-32-length-85955-cov-5.993318_pt1 | contig 85955 bp, 81 predicted proteins | sample MGYA00376038_ERZ724505 | MGnify/ENA primary metagenome ERZ724505 (study PRJEB28724, sample SAMN07190884) | wastewater metagenome | isolation source: effluent of sewage treatment plant in Hong Hong | place: Hong Kong | collected 2016-03-17 ... | reverse complement strand
TAATTTGTCTTTTCTTTATCTTTTAAAGGTGTACAATCACACACCTATGAGTGATGATTCTCATGACAGCACGGATAGCACTGCCGCTAAGGAAGAAGTCTTGATAAATGAAGCGCCAACTAGTAAAATAGATACATTCCTCCCCATGGATTCTATCCATGGCCCCCGGGTGGCCAGAGCCCCCGGGATTTTAGTATCAGAAGAAAAAGCCCTATCGAGAGTGGTGGCTTTTATAGATGGATTCAATCTCTATCATGCGCTGGATCAGCGCGTAAAATATCGCGCTCCAGGATCAGAAAAAACACAAATACATCAGCCATATCATCAATACAAATGGCTTGATCTTAAGAAATTAAGTCAGTGTTTTTTAAAAACGGATGAGATATTAGCCGATGTCTATTATTTTACCGCACATGCTGACTGGAATCCTGAAAAAGTTCGAAGACACCAATTATATATCAAGGCACTGGAAAATATTGGCGTAAAACCTGTGTATGGAGTCTTCAGAAAAAAAGAGGTGTACTGCACAAACTGCAAAACCAAGTTCATAAAGCACGAAGAAAAGCGTACAGATGTGAATATTGCCATCCATCTTTTAGGCCTTGCTGAGCAAAATATGTATGATCGCGCATTGCTCGTCACTGGTGACAGTGATCTTATTCCTGCAGTTCAATGGGTGCGCAAGCAATACTCTGAAAAAAAGGTCAGTGTCATTGTTCCAATCGGCCGGAAGGTCACAAAGCATCTTCAGGCAGTTGCCAACGATCATAGTAAAATAAAAGAGTCACATTTACGCGCATCACAATTTGAGCGAATTATTGAACTAAACGATGGAGGAAGTATTTCTTCTCCCTATTCAAGCGAAGCCCCACAATAATGAATCGTAAAGCAGGTAAAACCATTTTCCTGATATCAGGAAAATGGTCGATGTCGGCTCTGGAAGCCAAAGGGAAATTCTTGACTATAAACTGTCTCGATATTCTTGTTATCTTATTGCGCAAAATGGAGACCCGACAAAAGAGCCGGTTGCATTGGCTCAGACATATTTTGAAATGCAAACAAGAAAACAAGAATTATATGAACAATTACCGGAAGTTTCCAAACGATTGATGATACGCGGTGAAGTAACGACTCATAACAAGAGGCTCGCAGAGACGGCTAAAAAATCCGGAGTAACACGCTTTGGAACATTTAATGACGCTGGTTATCGCGGTTTATACGGCATGACGCACAAAAGCATTCAAGTGAAAAAAGGTTTGGGGAAAGATAAAGTTCTCGACAGAGCAGGTGCAACCGAACTTGCGGCGAATTTATTTAGAATCACTCAGACAGATGAGCAGCTGAAAAAGCATTTAGACGTCGGAAAAGTTATTGGAGACAGGTCTGCAACAAGCACTCATTTTAAAATTGGCGGGAAAGTAAGGCAGACAATTAAGGATATTGGCGGAACGCTTCCTGAGCATTTAAAGCCGGAGGAAGATATTGGGCATATTCAAAAGCGACTAAACGCACAAGAGAACAAGAAAATACAGTAGTGTAAAATAAAGAATCAGCTTTAGTGAAATGCAACTGTTCGGAAATTCCGAAGGCTCAAGACTAGTTAAGAGAATGCTTCAATCAAGATTTCCTCCCTACTGCGTCATCCTCGCATAAAACCCTACCCAGTCCGTCGCGATAATCCGCTGCGCTTCGTTCAGACGCATTTTTCCGTCACATACGCGCTTGTGCAGCTCTGCTTCGACTGCATCTTTTTCCTTGTAGCCGGGTTTCGGTTCGCCGCTCTGCGGCCACAGGTTCGCCGGGTCGTTGCTGCCGCCAAGGTCCGTGCTGATGAGGTGGTCGATCTGGTACTGGTCCGGTGCGTGCAGCGCGATATCGTAGGCGCTGTAAACCAGACGCTGCTGGTTTTGCGAAAGAGATCCGGCAGCCTGCGCGTAGCCGGGAGCGCAGACATGTTCCTGGGTGATGCCGGTTATCATGGCACCGGGAGTGCAGCCGGGATCCGGCAGAGCGCCGACTGTCCTGCAGTGCAGTTTTTTGCTGACCGGCTTGGGCTGAAACAGCGTGTTGAACTGCGACGAAGACGATCCGGTCGGCGAAGAATTGCCGGCCTGTCTTGCGTGCCGGAGCATCAGAAAAGCGGACAGTGCGATGAGTACTGTCACTATTGCCAAGCCGATCATGTGCGGAGCTTTGTTGTGTATGACAATGAGCATAGCACGGCCAGGCACGACGTGGCGATGAAACATTTTTGACGCATGCCGTTTTTTCCTTTCCGGTACACTTCGTTCTGACAGTTGATTGCGCCCGGTCTTTTTGTCTTTTACAGTGCCTCTGCCATGCCGACCAACCACTGGATCATCAAGTCCGAACCCGATTGCTATTCCATAGATGATTTGAGGCGCGACAAGAAAACGTACTGGGACGGCGTGCGCAATTTTCAGGCGCGCAACTTTCTGCGCGACAGTATGAAGAAAGGTGATCTGTGTCTTTTCTATCACTCCAGCGTCAACCCGCCGCATGCGGCGGGCATTGCCGAAGTCGTGCGCGAAGGTTATCCGGATCCGACTCAGTTTGACCCTAAAAGCGATCATCCCGACCTGGAAAGTGATCCACATAATCCGCGATGGTTTGTCGTGGATATCGCCTTCCGCAAAAAATTCCCAAAGCCTGTATCGGTCGAGGACATCAAGAAAAATCCGAAACTGCAGAAGATGCGGTTACTTCAGCGCGGCAACAGGCTGTCGGTCTTTCCTGTCAGCAAAGAGGAGTTCGACGCGATCGGGAGAATGGGGGAAAAAGCAGGCAGATAAAAAAGAAAGATGCGGCATACGCGCATCTTTCTTTCCCCGCTTTCGCGATGGCGCTGCTTAGACTGCTGCGCGACGCACGAGCCCGATAAGGGCAAGCAGAATGAGCGCACCGATGGTCGCCGTTATAATGGACGACAGAATGGGGTAATTGCCGATGACGAACGTACCGCCAAAAAGCGCGCCGCCTATGAATGCGCCGATGATGCCGACGATCATGTTACCGATGAGCCCGAAGCCGTATCCTTTGTAGAGTTCTCCGGCCAGCCAGCCGGCAACGAGGCCGATAAACAGAAAAGTGAGAAGAGAAGTGGTCGCCATACGATAGGAAGGGAAAAAGAGGAATAGATGCATGTATGACGATGCCGGTACCTGCAACTTACAGGGCCAGTGTGTGTTGACGAATCATAATTTATGGTAGTTCGTATGCAAATTGTCCCAGCAGACGGCAAATATTTGTGCTATAATGACTGGAAAATTCGTGTGTATGACCCGACATCCACATCCACAGCATCCGCTTCGGCACACGCATGCACATAAGCGCAAGCACAAGAGGCAGAGGCATGCCTTCACGCTGGTCGAACTCATCATTGCCATCGGCGTGGTCGCTGCTGTTGCAGCCACAAGCATTGCGCTCATCGGGCCGAAGAATGTCATGATTTCGGTGTCGAATGTCCAGCGCCAGATCTACGCGCATCAGCTGGAGAACAGCTTGGCTGCCTATCAGGTGGATCGTGGCGATATCCCGAAACAGAACACCATTTCCACCGACAAGCTCAATCCCACGCCTATCTGCAAACAGTCGATCGGCACGCGTGACAGCAGCTGTTATCCCATCGGATCCTATGCACTGTCGGATTACATTTCGCTCGAAAAAATCAATGACCCTGCCGAGCCGTGCTCGTCCTATACCGGTTACGGTCTGTACAAAGATCCAACCGGCCGCATTCTGGTGACGATCTCGAACCTGGGACATACGTCCGGAGAAAGTCTGCCGCTGGACCATTGTCTGGCTGATACGCTCGCGCCGGACATCATGAAAATCAACATCACGGCAATCGGCGGAGACGAGGCCACTGTGACGTTTGAAACAGACGAGCCGGCGTACGCTCAGGTGCAGTTCGGTACGAGCCGCAACTACAGCAACAGCACCTCTTTCACTGAAACATTGCAGGTTTCGCACTCTTTGACTATCCGCGGCTTGAGCCAGAGCACGACGTATTATGTCCGCGTCCGCGCCATTGACCCGGCCGGAAATCTCTATGCCCTCGACGGCAATATCCCTTTCACCACGCTCGATATCACGCCCCCGTTCATTACGGCGGTCATTGCATCCGGTCTGTCCTACAACTCGGCATACATCACCTGGAATACGGATGAGCCGGCAACGAGTCTGGTGGAATACGGAAAGACGATTGCATACGACAAAAGGGCGGGAGTGAATGCCAATCTCGATCTGGCTCACCAGATGCAGTTAACCGGATTGAAGGGGGATACCACCTACCACTACCGCGTGACATCCGCGGATGTGTCCAATAACAGCGCGACATCGAATGACGGAACGTTTACAACCCCCTCGGATACCGTGCCGCCGATTATTTCTGCTATCACGTCCGTCAGTACAGACGGTGTGTCGGCAACCATCAAATGGCGTACGGATGAAGATGCAGACAGCCAGGTGGAATACGGCCAGACAACGTCATACGGCTCGGTATTTCCCGCCGTTGCCGATACGGTGTACGGCACCGGTCACACCATAACCATTACCGGTCTCACGCCCAACCAGCTGTATCATTTCCGGGTGAAGTCCAAAGACGAGTCGGGCAATGCCGCGCAGTCGGGCGATGCCTCGTTTGCCACAACCGACAACATTCCGCCGGTTGTTGTCAGCGGACCGAATTCGGTGACGGGAAATCTGACGGGAACAAGCGCTCTCATCGCCTGGACAACCAATGAAATGACAACGGCGCAGGTGAAGTGGGGAACGGCAAGCGGAGTGTACGACAGTCAGACATCCGTCAACGGAGCTCTGGTTGCGGACCACGCCATCCGCATTCTGGGCCTGGTGCCGCAGACAACTTACTATTATGTCGTTCTGTCGCGCGATGCAGCAGGCAACCTGACCACCTCCTCGGAGCAGTCCTTTGTCACGCGCGACACGCTGCCACCGGTCATTGCAAATGTTGTCTCGGTAAGCACCAACGGCAACAGTGCCACCATTACCTGGACGACCGACGAGAATGCCGATACCCAGGTCGACTACGGAACGACAACCAGCTACGGACCGCGTCAGCCTCTTATCCCTGCAGATCCGCAAGGGGTAACATCCCACACGGTCGTGTTGTCCGCCCTGACGGTGAATACGCTGTATCATTTCAGAATCCGTTCAACCGACGCGCTCGCCAATATGGCGTTGTCTGACGATTTTACCTTTACGACAACGGACATCACTCCTCCTGTCATTGTCAGCGGTCCTGTGATCAGCAACAACACCGGCACTTCTGCCGTCATCACATGGACGACCGACGAGCCGTCTACCACGCAGATCGCCTACGGTCCGACTTCATCGTACGGTAATACAACGACCTTCAGCGGGTCGTACGTTCTGACGCACCGCCAGACAGTCGTGAACATCACGCCGAAGTCGACAGTGAATTTCCAGATGCGATCCAGAGATGCAGCCGGCAATATTCTGGCTGCGCCGAACGCGACCTTTGTCGCCACAAGCCTGGATCCGGTGTTCTCGAACATCACCGTTTCCGGCATCACGCAGAACGTGGCTGTCATCAAATGGACCACCGATGTGCCGTCCGACACACAGGTGTACTACAGCACGGACAACTCGCTCAGTCAGCAATCGACGCTGGACCCGGCGCTTACCACGTCTCATACCGTACGACTCACCGGCCTGACCGCCGCAACAACATACAATTTTGTCGTACGGTCCAAAGATGTACGGAATTATCAGGGTATTTCGTCGAACCAGACATTTGCCACCGCCACTCCTCCCTATCCGGATCTTATTCATTACTGGAAATTCGATGAACCCAGCGGCACAGTCGCCTATAACTCTTCGGGCAATACCGAAACCGGCGCATTGGTCGGGGGAGCGGTGTTTGATTCGGCCACTCCGCCGGCGAATTTTACCGATAACGGCAGCTTGAAAGTAATGGCTTCCAACAGATACGTGCGCATAAAGAACATCCCGAGCGATATTCTGACGAAGAACCGTCCCGGCACCATGATGGCGTGGATAAAGGCCACGCCGTCGGGTAACTACCAGACGGTATTCAACCGTGGCAGCTGGGGGTCGGACGGCATGTTTGCGCTGACGGTTGACGGGTTGAACAATACTCTGACCTGGAATGAGTATGCGTCGAGATGGTATCAGATTATGGCGTCTGTGCGCACCAATTCGTGGACACATGTGGCAATAACGCAGGACGGGACAAACTACCGGATGTACATCGACGGTGTGTTGCGCGGGACAACGGCCATGCCGACGGCACCGGCCATACCGGCGGGCGATCTGTTTATCGGCAATGTGCAGGCAGGAACCATGCCGTTTATGGGCAACATCGATGACGTGCGCATCTACGACAAGGTATTGTCCCAGCCGGAAGTGGCTGCCGCTGCCGCCAGTAGCATTCCTGCAGATACAACACCGCCGACGATTACGAATGTCAGCATCACGCCGACGCGCTCGACTGCCGCTGCGGTTATCACAACCAATGAGCCGGTGAAGCTGGCCATTGAATACGGCATGTCTACATCTTATGGGCTGATTACGTATCCATGGACGGCGTTCGGCACCGCTCCCGCGACAAATATTCTTGCGTTGTATCCGAATGAGAAGGTGTATTACCGTATCAGCGTAAGGGACTTGAGTGATAATCTGACACAGTCATCCGGCAGCTTTACCACGCTGCCTCCCCTTGGTCAGGATCTTGTAGCGTACTGGAAATTTGATGAAACCGCCGGGGCCGGCAATGCCACAGACAGTTCCACCTACGCAAACACCGCCACCAAAACATCCACGAGCTATACAGCGAGTACCGCACCTTTGGCGCAGAGCAATCCGGCAGCACAGGTATTTCCGGCCGGCAGCGCCTGGATTGCCTCGCCCGCCATGAACGGCATGCTCATCGACAAATCCTTTACCGCATCACTCTGGGTGTATCCCACAGGTTCGGGGTCGGTGATGGGCGAAAGCAACGGACCCAGCCTGCATGGCTACTGGAATCAGCCGTACATCGATATTCTGGCAACCGGTCAGGTGAAAATCCAGGTCAAAGGACTCGCCACCATTTCGGCCGGCGGTGTCAGCTTCAACAAATGGAATCATATTGCGTTCAAGTACGATCAGGCGACTTCCACGCTCAGCGCGTTCGTCAACGGAGTAAAGAAGGGGACATCGGCCGGCAGCCGTCAGACCGGTTGGGGATTCTACGAAACATATTTCCAGTTTGCATCGCCATACGACGGCGCCATAAACCTGCCTGTCACCACCTGGTTTAAGGGTCGGCTGGATGAAGTGAAGATCTACAACTACGCGCTGCACGATGCATCAATCATCAGTCTGTCAGATCAGACCGGCAACTGGGATACCTCCGCGCCAGTCATTGTAAGCGGACCGCAGGTAGACGTGACGACATCGACAGCCACGATTTCCTGGACGACCGACGAGCCGTCCACCCAGCAGCTTTCGTACGGAGTGAATGCGTTCACAAACAGCACTCTCACGGGTGCCAGTCTTACCACGGCACATTCGATTTCGCTCAACGGACTCAGTGCGGCAACCGCGTATCAGTATCTGTTGCAGTATAAAGACGGCAGCGGCAATGCGGCGGCTCCTGTCACGCGTTACTTTACCACGGCGGGGGATGTCACGCCGCCGGTACTTTCCTCCATTGGCGCCACGGTGATCGGCGCGCCCGACAGCATGCAGGTTGTCTGGAACACGAATGAGCCGTCTGATTCCCAGGTGGACTATGGCACGACGACCGCGTACGGTTCGGCTTTCCCGATACCCGCCAATGCGTCGCTCGTCACGCTGCATGCGGTGACGCTGCCAACCGGATCGCTTGCGCAGGGGCAGGTATATCATTACCGGGTCCGCTCCACCGACTTCTCGGGCAACACGGCCGTGTCGGCGGATCAGACAGTCGATTTGAAATCTCCGGTGCTTGTCAGCGGTCCGTCGGTTTCGTCGATTACCGGAACGAGCGGCATCGTCAGCTGGACGACTGATGAAAATTCCACAACGTCCGTGGATTATGGTACAACCACCGCGTACGGCAACACCCTCACCATCAGCAACTCAGTCACGAACCATGCGATAGGCATCGCCTCCGGACTGTCGCCCAATACCATTTATCACTACCGCATCCGGTCGGTGGATCCGTACGGTAACGTGTTGACGGGAAGTGATGCGACATTCTCGACGGATGTCACGCCGCCAAGCATTGTGTCTGGTCCGGCGTCGTCCGTTGCATCGCAATCCAGTATTTCCATCACGTGGACAACCAACGAAAATGCCGATTCGCAGGTGGAATACGGCATCACCGCGGCATACGGCTCCGTGTATCCCGCATCGGCGGCGGATACAGCCGGCGTCACGTCGCACATCGTTGTCATACCGGGCATTGTGTCCGGTCAGCAGTATCACTACCGCGTCAAAACACGCGATCTTGCCGGCAATCTCACGCAGTCGGTCGATCAGGTGTTCACGATTCCCGACACCACCCAGCCGGTTTTGTCCGCGCTGTCCATCTCATCGATTACCGGTACGTCCGCTGTCGTCACGTGGACAACCGACGAGCCCACCGACGCCCAGGTGGAATACGGACTGACTACTTCCTACGGAACGCTCACTTCCATCCATCCGACCCCGCTGACCAGTCATGCCATCACTCTGACAGGATTGCTGCCCAATACCACATACTACGTGCGTGCCCGTTCACAGGATGCGGCCAGCAATCTGGGGCTCTCGGCAGGCAGCTCGCTGAAGACACTCGATACGCAGCCTCCGTTGTTCTCATCTGTTTCCGTGACAATTCTCAGCGATACATCCGCACGCGTTACCTGGACCACCAACAAGGCGTCGAACTCGCAGGTGGAGTACGACTCATCCGGTTCGGTGCCGCCGTATGCCGCAAGCAGTACCGTCGATTCTGCCATGGTGACGAGTCACAGCATAACGCTTGCCGGCCTTGCATCGAATGCCACGTACCACTATCGCGCACGATCTGTCGATGCATCAAACAACATCGGTTACTCGGCAGACGCCGTTTTCACTATGCCGGATACCACCCCGCCGGTCATCGGCGCAATCAGTGCGGTTTCAGTTTCCGATACGAGCCAGAGTATCAACTGGACTACCAATGAAGGTGCCGATTCCCAGGTGGAATACGGGACCACCGCTGCCTACGGCATTTCCACTTCGCTCGACTCATCGCTGCAGGTCAACCACTCGCACGTCATTACAGGTTTGCAGGGCAACACGCTGTATCACTATCGCATCAAATCACGCGACGGTGCCGGAAACCTGTCGGTTTCCACCGATCAGACATTCATTACCAGTGACAGCACGCCGCCTCAGTTTTTCTCCGTCAATGCCAGCAACATTACCGCCAGTACGGCGGTGGTGGGGTGGGTGACGGATGAGTCATCGGATTCCCAGGTGGAATACGGCACCACTCCTTCATTCGGGCTGGCTACCACGCTGCCGACCGCACCATCGACCGTTCACAGCGTGAATATTTCCGATCTGACGGGCAGCACCTTGTATTACTTCCGCGTCAAATCCAGGGATTTGGCGCAGAACCTCGGCGTGTCGGAGCAGACCTATACATTCACGACACAGCCGGACATCACGCCTCCCGCCATCTTCAACATCGCCCATGGGCCGCTCACCGATACGACTGCCACCATCACCTGGTCGACCAACGAGAACGCCGACAGGCAGGTGGAGTACGGCCTGACATCCAATTATGGTGCCAGCACGACACTGCCGACAGCCTACAGCCCGTCGCACAGTGTGACGATCGTCGGCCTGGCTCCCAATACGACATATCAATACCGGGTGAAATCAAAGGATATAGCCGGCAATCTTTCCGTCTCCCAAAACAGGAGCTTCGCCACTCCCGATACGACAGCGCCGGTGTTTCTGAGTGTCGATTCCGTCACGGCGTCACCGGTGACAGCCACTGTTACGTGGACGACCAACGAAATTTCCAGTTCGCAGATTGAATGGGGTGCCACCACGGCATACGGCAGCACCACGGCGCTTGATTCCGGTCTTGTCACCTCTCACACGCAGACGGTAACAGTGCCGCAGGGAAACCAGCTGTACCACTTCCGCGTTCTGTCGCGCGATGCATCCGGCAACCTCGGCCGTTCCGCCGACGGGATTCTGGACTTCGTCCCGCCGGTCATTTCCGCCGTCGCGCCGCTCACTCTGACAGGCACGTCGGCTACGCTGATTTTCTCTACCGATGAGCCGTCCACATCCCAGATCGAATACGGTACGAGCATCAGCTACGGAACCGGCACCACGCTCGATCCGACGCTGGTGACCACTCACACCGTGCCGATCCGTGCGCGCCTGCAGGAACTGACGACGTATCATTACCGCATCAAAACAAAAGACAAGTCGGGCAACCAGACCGTGTCGATCGACTACACGTTCGATACGCCCAATGCACCTCCTGTTATCAGTGCGGTATCCGCATTTCCGGTTGGCAGGACGGATGCCGACATATCCTGGTCCACCGATCAGCCAAGCGATACGATGGTCGAGTACGGGCTGACAACATCCTACGGTATGTCGACGGCATTCGATGCCACCTTGCAGCTGGATCATGCGCAGACACTGACATCGCTCACGCCCAATACGTTGTACCACTACCGCGTTATCTCCAAAGACGCGCAGGGCGGTCAGGCCGTGTCCGGCGACCGGACGTTCACGACGCTGCCGTAACAGGGAAAGTGTCGCTTGTTGTGCCATAGCAGGCGCCATGCAGAACGAAGCGATTTCGCGACTGTAGGCGGGCAAAAGAAGGCGGCGAACCCTGTGAAAAAGAACAAAAAGCACTCGATGCCGCAAAAGCGGCAGACAGGCAGGCTGATGAACTGTCCACAAAATTTCAGGCGAAATTTGAAGATTATACGGCGAAGTCATACATGGTCCAAGGCAGGCAAGGCATGCCACAAGGCACTCGACGCATTGCTCAGTTGCGCAGAAAAAAAGCCAAAGCCCAGCGGACCCGTTGCCTAAGGCGCACATTTTGTCTGCCAATTTCCCCCGGTACCATGCGGCTGGGGGGGGTTATGACAAAAGAATGCATGCGTATGATGGATGATTGACATAATCGCCCTTCTATTCATTTGCATCTATTGCTGATTTGTTGCTAGCATGCGCCTCCTATGAATATCCGCACACTCTCCCTCATCGGCATTCTGGCAGTCTCGGTCGTATGTTTGCCTGTCGCTTCCGCAGCGGCGACACAGGCAAAGCCGAAAGCGTCCCTGCAGAAAGTCACGACGATTTTGTACCCGATTCTCGTGCAGTCGTCGGCGCCTGTGGTGTATCAAATTCAGTCGCAGTCGCAGCCTGTCTATACTCCCTATTATCCGCAGCCGTATCAGCCGTACAACCTGCCTGCAGGATACCGCCAGACCTGGAACGGCAGTTATCCGTCGAGCTATTACCCGTACTATCCGAACAATAATTACGGTTCGTGTTCGACCTACGGCATCTATTCCCGCTATGCCGGCATCCAAAGCGGATGCACGTGCAGTGAGGGTTACCAGTGGAATGCAAACGGCACTGAGTGTGTGCCGGTATCCTATCGCGCCGACATCCGCAGTCTCGACACGGGCTGTTATCTCATGAACGGCAAGCGCACATCGTACGATGATCCGGCCTGCTATTGCGGTAACGGAGGCATGTGGAATGAAAATCGCCAGTGCGTCCCCATGCGCTACGATTACTGCGGCGTACGTGTCGATGCACATTCCTCCTACCAGTACGATTATGATTCCGGTGACAGGGGTTGTTACTGCGACAGTGGATTTAGGGCCGACAATACGCGCTCCTACTGCGTGCGCGATACAACCAGCGGGCAGTCCGGTCCGATGCGTGACAGGCAGTTGCGCTATTAACTGCCCTTGCACATTCATGTGCGAGGGCTTCGGCATGCTATTTTAGTGTGTGGTCTGACAACTACCGCTCGAGCACAGAGAGTCGCCGCATAAAATGGGCTGCATCACTGTACAACGAAACCTGCCTGAGAAACCTTACAGTACAAGCCGGCGAATATATTGACGTAGTGCCAATATTGTTTTTTTAAGATCATTTTACAAGTGCCAAGATTGAGGCGCGTTCAGTCTGATGAGAGGATGGTGTGCATGCATGTCACTGCACAAACATCAGCGCGATGAACACAATGGCGAAAACCGCCAGCCCGAGTGCGATGAGATGCTTCCTGCTGCGCGCGCTTTTTTGGAGCAGATTGAAATGCAGTGCGGCGGGAGAGCAGGATGACGCTGCGAGTGCACCGGCATAGACGCGGTCCTCTTCGGCGACAGGGAGGGCGCGGACAACCGTGACCTTGCCGCCTTTGCGCTTGGGAGCGCCGAATGTTTTTTTGGCGGACGTGATGGCATCATCGCTGGCGTGAACGAGCATGTGTTTGATGGCGGCAGTGGCATCAGTCGCTTCCATCATGGTTGTCGCGGTCTGGAAAATTTTCGCAAAGCCGCGCTTGGCCGACATGACCGTATCGTGTGCGATCCATCCCGAGCGTACGGTGCTGATCGTTGATTTTTCATCGACAGACGGAACGTAGAGCAGCATGTGGGGCGAAGACAGTTTCTCTTTCTGATTCGCGAGTGCCATTGCCGGCGCCGTCGAGACGGCACGCACGACAAGTCCGGCCCGTGCACAGATCGACAGGTACTGCTGCAGCCATTGCTTGCGCACGGCGCTCACACCGATGATCGTTTCGCTGGCGGTTGTTTCCAGAGTGTGGCTGACAACAGTGAACGAGCCCGACGGCTCGCCCAGTTTTTCTGTGAGAAGCATGCGAAGCGGCGGACGTGCATTGCCTGCCGGAATAGACACGACAAAATTATGAACGATGTCGGAAGGGATCAGTACCACGCATTCATTGCCGTGTGCAAGAAGCGATGCCGCCGCTTCGGACAGCAGAGGAGCCAGTGCCGCTGCGTCTTCCACCACACCTTTGACAATCGCGTTCTTCGGAACGCTGATGGCGTGCGATGCGGACAGGGTGAAAGGTTTTGCACCCGTACGTGCCAGACGTATTTTCGATTCTGCGAATTCAATGCCGAGAAGTGAACGGTGAGCAGACATGTGCTACAGCGTACTCACTTTTGGCTGATTGCTCAAATTGGCAGCAGGGCGAAAATAGCGCATAACAAATGATTGTGAATGATTGTATGGAGAAGATTGAAGAAGAACCAGACGATGCAGAGGAACCAGAAGAAGAAATGACAGAGAATAAAGGTGAATTCTCAGGGATTATAGTCGGTGCGTGCAGAAGAATCTCGTACGTCAGCTCTTCTGCATCGTCTGGTTCTTTTGGTTCCTCTTACTCTTCTCCTTTCACATACCTCAGCACAATGGTTCCGAGTTCCGTTGAATCAAAATGACTTTTCACGAGAAAATCGCAGGCGCCCAGCGTTCTGCATTTTTGCTCTTCTGCCGGATCGCTGATATTCGACAGCACGACAACCGGCACCGTATTCTTGCGTGCCTGCAATTCCTGCAGCACCGCGTAGCCGTCCATGATCGGCATCAGTAAATCCAGCAGGATGATATCGGGCACCTGCGTCGCAAGCCGCTCGATCAGCTCTGCGCCGTTGCGCATGGCATGCACGATCATGTGCGATTCACGCAGCTCCACCTCCATCATTTCGCGTAACAACGGCTCATCTTCGGCGAGGAATACAACGGTACTCATAAGTGATGAAATCAGGAGTGAAAAATTGGTGCGCACGGCTTCCCGGCCACCCAACGATACATCGGCAGCAATCGGATCACAAATCGAGTGTCCCTACATGCAATCAAAAAGAGGACAGAAGCCATTCGCGCATGAATGATTCCTGTCCCCCGAAGAGCTGATAATCTTTACGCAGCCTTGCGTGTATCGTTTGCAGCAACTGCATCTTTTGCTTTGTGCGCCATGTCCGTTGCCTTGGCTTTTACTTCTTTGGTTTCGCGCTTAGCCGTGCGCTTCATGGCACCGAATTTATCCTTCATGTAGTCCTGCGTGTTATGCCACTTTTTGGAGAGTGCGCCGCTGCGTGCGTATTTTTTGACATCGGTTGCAAAACGCGACGTGTCGTTTTTCACGTGCTTGCTCAAAAGCTTTACAGCGTCTTCTGCATCTTCTGCGTTGCGCAATTCGTGGCGGAGTTTTTCGTTGGCAAGGAGGTAACCGGCAAGTGCGGCACCGACGGTGCCGAACATGGTCATGTATTGGCGGGTGTTCATAAAAAAAGAGGGAAAAGAAGTATGTCTGTATGACGAAGAAGCGGAGGCGGTCTTACGCTTCTGCTTGTTCGGAAAAATATGGTTCCCGTGACACAGTCACGTGCGCCGCCTCTACCGCTTTATCGATCGCACCCGGTCCGTATTGTACGGGAAGTAAATGGTAACGTCCGGTTGCGTGAGAGGGGAGGCGGGAAACCGGTTGTAGCTGCTGCAGATATAGCGGCAAGACGGACAACGCCCGATATCATTGTTGCTGCACACGTACTGGCAGCCGGGAAGACTGACCGGTGGCGCGGTTGAGCAGTTGGAGAGAGGCTGCGGAAAAACCTGCTGCTTTGTGTGCTCAGCGTCGTAGCCGGGCACTGTGCGGGCATCCTGGCATTTTGGCGTCACACGCAGGCAGCGTCCGTCGGTCTGCCGGATGCAAGCCGGATACAGAATGACTCCGTTGCTGCAGGTGCGAACGGTTATGTCTCCTTCACATAAAGCAGGACTGCAGTTGCCGGGGCTGGTTGTGGAGACGGTGGATTTCAGGGTGCAGCGGTTACATCCGTCGATGTCTTTCGTGCATTGGTATCGGTAGCCCGATGGAGGATTGGCGTAGTCGTACAAGGGGCAATTATTTCCTGTCGATGAGTAATAGCGCGAATACGTGGTTGCCGGCGTGCTAAAATACCAGCGGTCGTACGGCGAGTATGCAGCTGCGGTTTGGGCTGTTACGAGCAGTAAAGCCACGGTAAGGCCAATACGGGAAGTAAGTGAATGCATAGGGAGATGTATATTTAAGCAATATTTATAATAAAAAGCAAGTATTTTAGTCGATCATCTGCCCAATCATTTGAGGCTGCAATTGTGCCTTATTCTGCTGCACAGGTGCTTCTAAGGCTGTTAATCGCAGCAGCGCATTTTTGTCCGCCGTCTTAAGCAGTGCGACTCGTTTCCCGCGCCTGGGATACTGAAAGCGCACACTTTTTTCGCGCCTCGCCCGCAGCCATTTCTGAATTATCGATGCATCGTCTGGAATACACGGCAGGATGATGGTTTCGGGCACATCGTTTTCCTCATAATATTGGACGAGAAATTGTGCGAGCGCCGCGCTCGTCTCCTGTGTACCATCGAGCACAAACGATAATTCATTTACCACATTTCCACCGCGTTGTTGCAATACAATCGCGCTGCAGCAGTTTTCTCCTACTCGTAGCCCGATAATATCAGCAAACTCGCGGCTCATCTGCGGCAGCAGAATATCGCGCGTGGTAATGCGTTCGATAAAGCTGATCGCATCGCGAATGTCGGCGGCACGTTCGAATTTTTGTCGCGCGCTTGCATCGATCATCAGCACCTTTAATTTGTCTAATACTTCCGTCGCATCGCCATTGTAAAATTTGATGATGCCATCGATCGCCTGCTCCTTGTAGAGTTTGGGATCAATCATCCCGATACACGGTCCGCCACATTTCTCGATATGATAGTCGATGCAGGGAGCGGAGCGATCTTTATGGGAGACAGTAACATCGAGCTGAATGGATGGTGATATGTCGGATGAGCGGGAAGCGGGAAGTGATAAGCGGGACAATAAGGAGGTTTGTTGATTTACCTGAATCCTCATCGAACAGGTCCGAAATGGATAGATCAAGCGCAATGCATGCAGCACGGCCTCCTGTCTGCCGACACTCGAAAACGGTCCGAAATACAGCGCGTCATCTTTTTCGCGCACGCTCACCACTCGCACCGACGGAAACCCTTCGTGCACGCCAACACGGACAAAAATGTAACTGCGATCGCGCTTGAGCGCCACGTTGTAGCGCGGCTTGTGCCGGCGGATCAAATGCATTTCCAGAATGATCGCCTCCAGCTCCGAGGACGTGACAGTCACTTCCAGCGCAGCCATCTTTTCCCACAGTCCGCGCTTGTTCCAATCAATATCTCTGTGCAGGCCGGTTACGTAACTCTTGAGCCGCTTCTTCAGATTCTTCGCTTTGCCCACATACAAAATTCGCCCGTCGCAATCGAGCCATTTATACACACCCGGATCCGTCGGCGAGGTCGCCACTTTTTTCTTGAGCTGCGCAAAATAGCTATTCTTTTCGGTGTGAATTGCCGGAGTCATAGGCTTGCCGATGAAGAGTCGTCGCCTGCGTGGCATAGAGAGTGAGAGTGTGCTTACGCAGGTGTGTCCTGCCAAGAGCGCAGGGGGAGAGTGTAGCTTTGTACACCGGTAGGTCGTCAACAAAAGCGCACGCAAAATAGCCCCAGCCGCGACGAGTGTCGCAGCCGAGGCTTGGAGTTGCAGGACGCGTACAAATCAATTGGAATTCTCCCGTATTTTCTTCATGATCCTCATCGACCTGTCCAGCACACCGTCCGATTGTTTCGGCTTCAAATCAAGGAGCTTCTCGAGCTCCTTGAGCGAGGCCTCGACTTTGTCAATTGCCCGAATGAATTCAGACTGTTTCTTTTTGATTGCTTCAGCTTGAGGGCGTCCGCCCTTCATTCGTGTCTCAAATTCTTTTTGGATGGCTTGGATTCGATGGAGTGGAGACGCAATGAGCGTATTCATCTCCAGAAAATCTTCGGCTGTATCGATCGCCGGAAGCGTCTTGTCAGCGGCATCAAAAAGCCGCTTGGATTCGTCTAGAACGTGCTGGGCTTTTTCGACAGGATCGATGATGCGGAGATTGATTTCGTCTTTTTTCTTGGACAAGTCCATCGAAACCGAGGTGAAAACCAACATGATGGCGATGAGGTGACGCATGTGAGTTCCTTGATTGTTTGTGAGCTTCCCACAGCACCCGGCTTCTTCGGCTGGCAACATGCCGACCAAATTGGTGTTGTGCCGCTGCTCAAGAAAAAGCAGGGTGCGTAGAAAGGCGAAAATGTGAAAGACCGTATGTTTATAATGAAACAAATAATTATTTTAGTCAATTAAACGACCAAACCTCTTGCAGTTTTATATGTTGATGATGGACGACGAATTGCGACCGGAGAAAAATCCGGTGCATATGCCAGACCGCTTTGAAGACCTAACGGCCGAAATAAACGAATGGAGAGAATCAAAAGGATTGAATGAGCCGGTGGTGTTGGGAGAAAAAGAATATAAGGTTTTTTCACCAGGAAGAGTGCTCGATTTTGGTGTGAATCATAAAGAGATGAATGGATTGGCAGCGGATTTTATTATTGATAATGCGCGCGGTAAAATGGGCGCAATTCTTGCGACAGGTGGAACGTTTGAAGATGTGTATGAAGAAGTGTGTAAACGTCCGAAAGCAGGAAAATTGATGAGAGCAAGAGGATTGTATTATCCAGGATTGGATGAATATTGGATGCCTGGCAAGAATCCGAATAATCCCGGCGCTACGTATAGGAAGTACTATATGGATCGCCTGTTCATTCCGCTAGGCATTCATCCGTCGCGGCTCCTTTTGCCGGATGCCGCTACCGATAATCCCGAAGAGGCAGTGCAACAATGGCAAGAAGAGATTGAAAAGCGTGGTCCGTACGGTATCGCTCTTGGAGGAATCGGTCCCGATGAAGAGCAGGACAGCAAAGGAAATATTGTATGCGAAGCGTCGCCGCATTGGGCATTTATGCCAAAAGGCACATTGCCCGATTCCGAAGCGATGGTGGCCTCACTTGATCAGGCGACACTGCGGGCAAATAAGAAATATCTCTCTCATCCCGACCAAGCCCCTACACATGCAATGACGCAAGGTGCGAAAGTGCCTCTCTCTGCCAGGAGTCGTTTGATTCTTGCGAAGGGTGATAGAAAGCCAAAAAATGTTGCACGTGTTTTGGGAGGCAGTCCCTCTTCGGATGTGCCCATTTCATTGATACTATTGTCACCGGATACAGATATTTTTCTTGATGGCAATGCTGCTGCAATGATCAAGCACATTATTCGCGAAGTCCGGGTGTCTTTATAGTTTTTCCATCGTCGTCTTCGCAATCAGCACGCGCAGCGCATTGAAGATCACGACGACATCGATAATCTCCTGCAGCAGGGCGCCATAGACAGGGACGATAAAGCCAAAGGCGGCAATCACCATCAGTCCAATGCTCAAGATCATACCAATCCACACGCCTTCTTTGGCAATGCTCAAGACGCGATGACCAAGCAGCAGCGCTTCGCCCACACGCTCGATTTTATCGACGAGTATCACAATATCGCCGGATTCCGACGAAGCGGTATTGCCATGTCCGCCCATCGCGATGCCAACGTCGGCGGCAGACAGGGCCGGCGCATCATTGATGCCGTCGCCGACCATGATGGTCGGCGAATATGCTGCGCGGAGTTTCTTCACCTCTTCCACTTTTTGTTCCGGCAGCATTTCGGCACGTACGTCAGTTTCCGGCAGCCCTATTTCTTTGGCAATGCGCAGTGCAACAGGATGCTTGTCGCCGGTGAGCAATAATGTTTTTTTGATGCCCAGTGATGCCAGGTGCGTAAACAGCGCGCGGACATTGGGGCGGACAGTGTCCTGGAAAAAAATGGTGCCAATCACTTGCTTCTCATCGGCCAGATATACCGGCATTTTTCCTTCGGTACGCGCAGCATCATGCTGTTTTTCCAGTTCGTCGCTCACCAGTATTTTTTCGGCCCGCAGAAAGCGGATGCGTCCGAAGAAGTAGGTTTTTCCATCGATACTTCCCTTCACTCCTTCGCCAATCGATTCGGTGAAGGAGGTAGGGTATGAAAGGGTGAGACCGGCTTCGCGTGCATGCTGCAGCAGCCCGCGCGCCAGAATGTGCACGGACAGCTGGTCGAGTGATGCGGCAATGTGCAGAGCTTTCTCCGCAGTCACGGCCATGCCGTCCACGAATGCAATCGTCGGCACGCCGAGTGTCAGCGTTCCTGTTTTGTCGAATGCAAAACTGCGTGCTTCCCCCAGTTTTTCCAGCGCACCACCGTTTTTGACGATGATACCGCGTTTGGCTGCTCGGCTGATGCCGGACGCAAAGGCGATGGGTGTTGCCAGAATCAGTGGACAGGGAGTGGCGACAACGAGGACTGCGAGAACGCGAACAGGATCTTTCGACAGAAGCCACGCTGCAATAGCGAGAACAAATGTGATGATCGTAAAGAACACGCTGTATCTATCGGCCAATCGTACAAACGGCGCTTTCTGCTGCTCCGCCTCGCGCACCAGCTTGATGATCTGTTCGTACTTGCTTTCATGGCTGGCTTTCAGCGCACGGATTTCCAGAAGGCCGTCCTTGCTGACAGAGCCGCTCATGACGCTTGCGCCTTTGCGTTTTTCAACGAGCATCGATTCGCCGGTAAGAGCCGACTCATCGACCATGGAAATCCCGTCAGATATTTCTCCGTCAACGGGAATGATTTCCCCCGGTTTTACGACGATGCTGTCACCAATCACGATCGATTCAATAGGCACTTCGATAACGTCCATACCCATTTTCTTATGTGCCTTGGTCGGTGCGCGCTCGATCAGTTCGGTTAAGTCCTTGCGTGCGCGGCGCAGAGCGTAGCCTTCCAGCGCTTCGCCGCCTGAAAGCATCAGTAAAATCACCGTTCCGGCCAAATACTCATGCAAGATGAGCGATGCGATAATTGCCACAATCGCGATCAGGTCCACGCCGAAATGTCTGCGGAGCATCGACTGAAAAATCTGCCATACAAGCGGGAGCGAGCCGATGATCAGCGTGAACAGTAGAATAAAATCGGCAATGGCATGCTGATTCACTGCAAAGCTGATACCTGCGGCAATCAGTCCCAAAAGGACGAAGAGGGGAATGGCAGAACGAACATTGAAGGACGGCATAAAATCGGGGGAAGGGCCACTTTGGGGAGATGTGTAGCGCAGGCGGTGGAAATGAGGTTTTTGAAGACAAGTTGTTTCCTTGATCTTGATGATAAGTCTACTCCTTTAGGGCGTGTGAGGCGATGGTTTTAATGAGGATGCAAGGATATGAGGATGAGATGTTGCGAGGAAATTTGATTCCATTCGATACATACATTCCTCTCGTCCTCGTATCTTCTGATCTTCGTATCCTCTATGCTACACTCTGCCAATGCGTCGTCTTACCCGCAGTCGTTTTCTTGGGCATATCGTCGTATCGGTCGTTGCGGTTGCTGTCGCCGCGGTGTTCACGGTCGAATCTGTCCCGCAAGCCCCGCAGACGACATCCGTGTCTTCCTCTGGCGCAAATCCCTGTCAGGCTGATGTCCGGATTGCAAAGGTGTCTGGCGGATACCAGATGACCGTCTGCGGTTTCCGGTTTGTGTATCCGCGTCCGTGGGTGATCAAAACATTTTACGGAGACAACGACGGCGTGCGCACCATCAGCAGTATTTTTCGCGATGGCAAAGAGTCGGTTCGCGCGCATCTGCGCTGCCCGATGAGCGTGCAGCCGCCCGGTGGCACTTGCACTATTCACACGCGCAAACTTGTACGCGGAGCAGAAACATTTGATGTCGATCTCATCGATTGCACGCAGCCGGAAAAAGCCAGTAACGGCAAGCCGATGAAAGAAACGCGGTCCGTGGTTATTCGCATTCATGCAGCGCATCCGGTGCCCGGCAGCCCGTCGTGCGAGATTTTTCCCGAAGTATGGGAATATTCTTTTACAACGGCGTTTACGAATATTACAAACATCTACAAGACGGTGGAACTGGAGTGAGATATGCCGTCTTTCGATGGTGTCAGGATGATACGTTCATTGTCTGCGCGATGACCGTCTGTGTTTATCTTCCCCTTTGCCCGGTTCTCTATTACCGTACGGACATGACTATTTTTCATTCAATCTTCCTCGGAATTGTCGAAGGCATTACCGAGTTTTTACCGATTTCTTCAACTGCACACCTCATCATCGCATCAAAATTTTTGTATATTCCGCAGACCGATTTTCAAAAAACATTTGAGATTGTCATTCAGCTGGGTGCCGTTCTCTCGGTTGTCGTTCTGTACGCCTCATCACTCCTGCGCAAGAAAAAGGTATGGCTCAAAGTTCTGGCGGCCTTTATCCCAACTGGCATCATCGGTTTTGTCTTGCATCACTTCATCAAAAAATTTCTGATTGGCAACATCACTGTTGTCACGTGGTCACTTTTTATCGGCGGTATTCTGCTGATTATCTTCGAGCTTTTGCACCGCGAGAAAGAAGCGTCTATCGACGACATCGCGCATCTTTCCTACACAAAAGCAGCTCTGATCGGTGTGTTTCAGGCGCTTGCCGTTATCCCCGGCGTATCGCGTTCTGCCGCCACTATTGTTGGCGGCATGCTGCTTGGCATCAAGCGTAAAACGATTGTCGATTTCTCTTTTCTCCTCGCAATTCCTACCATGCTCGCGGCGTCGGGACTCGATCTCCTCAAATCCGGCAGCGAATTTTCCGGAGATGAATATGTGCAGCTGGCAGCCGGTTTTATCACGGCTTTCATCGTTGCGTACATTGTCGCCAAATGGTTCATTCGCTACGTCCAAAAACATTCGTTCATCGGATTTGGTATCTATCGGATCGTGATTGCGGTTCTTGTGGGAGTCATGTTGATGCAGGGGGTGATGGGTTCATGATTTTTTATGGACCTCACTCCGGTGCTGATACGCCACCTCTCTCCCGCGGGGAGAGAGGAATCTTAGGAAATATTGTACTTAAAATTTCAGATGCTTCCATTCTCCTCGCAGGAGAAGGTGGCCGAAGGCCGGATGAGGTCAGTTAGTAAGTTTCATTCCCTCTCCCCGTCTTCTCTATGCGATGCAACTCTGCATCTTTTTCTTCCTCTTATTTTCTTTCCCCTCTCTTCTTATGGGTGTCGAAACTCGCAATTACGTTGATCAAAAATCCAAGCGCGTTGAATCACGTTTGGAAGGCGGCGCAGCGGCTGCCAAGGCAAAATCTGCGTGGCTGAATTTGAAAGGCACTGTCGAAAAAGGGGTAGGGAAACTGGCCGATAATGATGATCTCGCATTCGATGGTGCCATGGACAAATTGAAGGCCAAAGGCGAAGCACTCGTTGGTGATGCCAAAAAAGGAACGGCTGATTTCCTGAAAGCGGCTCGGAAAGAGCGTGAGGCGAAGCTGGAAAAGAAAGCTGCATAACCAGTTCATATTTTGTTGCCACAAAAAAAGAACTCAAAAGACTCAGAGGAACAGAGGAATGCTGATGAGCCAGTATGTATCTGCGCATCTTCCGCACATCCACTCCTTTGAGTCTTTTGAACTATTTCTTTCCTCTGGGTCCTCACCATGATTAAAAAATAAAAATCCACAATGTACATATCAAGGTGTAATGATGGGTCGGGAGTGTCGTCTAGACATGTGCAGAAAAGTTCCGATCATCTCCTCTCTGTTTCTACTTCTTTTCCCTCTTAACTTCTATGAACATTATTCTGTTTCTCATCATCGGCATGCTGGCCGGCTGGATTGCCGGTGAAATTATGAAAGGGTCGGGTTTCGGGTTGGTCGGGAATCTTATAGTGGGTGTTCTGGGGGCTCTTGTCGGCGGATTCATCTTCGACATGCTCAACATCGGAACATACGGGTTGGTCGGTTCCCTCATTACTTCCGTCGTTGGTGCCGTTGTGCTTCTGTTTTTGCTCAACGCATTCAGATCCACATCGTACCCAACGAGACGAATATAGAGGAAGAAGAGGAAAAGGCGGCACTCTCAGGACAGGTGCCGCCTTTCTTTGTACCGTCTTTCTGCCTGACCGTCCACTCAAAGAAATTTTCATCATTGTGCAGGCTGGTATGCTGATGCTCTTCTTTCCCCTCTTTTCTCTATGAAAAAGAACGTTCTCTCTTTCATCTCCATCGGTGTTGCGGCCATGACAGTCGCCATGCCGGCTTTTGCCGCTGACAGTATGACGTCATCCGTATCGACGAGCTCCGTGCCTTCGGCGCGTACCGCGAACGTGCGGCAGCAGTCTGTCACATCGCGTCGCATGCTGCAGACGAACAAGACCGAGAAAACAACAACGCGCCAGTCGTCCGGCGCCGCCAAAAATCTGGATGGAGCCGCCATTGCCGCTCTCGTTTCCGCTCGCGAGGATGCGATCATCACCGCGCACAAAACCGCATTTGCCGCTTGGGAGACAGCTCGTACAACTCTCAAAACGTCACTTGCTGCCGCTTGGACGGCTAAGGACGCAACTGCCCGCAAGGCAGCCTGGGAAGTATTCAACAAAGCAGTCCGCGCGTTGTCTCAGACAAGGAGAGAGGCGGTAAAAGCAGCGCACAAAACATTCATCGACGGCATGAAGGCGGCCGGAGCGACAGCCGCAGACGTATCGGCAGCATCGACGGAAGTAAGCAGCGAAGTGGACGGAATTTAGTTGTATTGATCTGGAAAGAAACCGCTCGCAAGGGCGGTTTTTTTGTGAGAGCGTTCTTGCTCAAAATGTCGAGACCGACACATTCGCCGCTTTCCGCTTTCGTTCATGCTCCAGCAGCCACATTTTTGTCTCGGCTCCGAGTGCGTAGCCACTGGTGCGGCCGTCGCTGTGGACAATGCGATGGCACGGGATGATGATCAGCAGCCTGTTTGCGTTGCATGCATTGCCGACGGCGCGTGCAGCTGCGGGCTTTCTGGCACTGCGCGCAATATCTTTGTAACTTGCCAGCGCGCCGTACGGAACATCGGCGGTAGCCTGCCACACTGCCCGCTGAAACTCTGTGCCGTGCATGGCGAGTGGCAGGGAAAACGCGGTGCGTGTGCCGGCAAAATATTCATCCAATTCAATTTTGCATTTCTTGAGAAGAGGATCGGTAATTTTATGAACTATTTTTTTATTCGATAACGCAACAGATACGATAGCCCCGTCCGATGCTTGCACCGCAAGTGTGCCGACGGGTGAGTGGTAGTACAGAGTGGATGACGGTGTCATGTGTGGACAGGGGACGGATGGCGGACATGCTGATTCTACCTTGCCATCAGAGTGGCGGGGAGCGAAAGACGGATTTTTGTTCCTTGATGACGGACAGTGTGCCGCTGCCGTATTTCGATGTTGGCGGCACCGTGATAGTGTGATTGCATGCGTTATCCCGAAATTGATGTACTGCGCACCGTCGCAATCGTTCAGATGATCGTCTATCACCTGCTGTTTGATCTGACATTTCTCTACGGATTCCCGTTCGATCTCTCCACTGTATTTTGGCATGTTTTTCAGGTGAGCAGTGCATCGCTGTTTTTGGTTCTGGCGGGTGTCAGCTTCGTGCTTTCTTATCAGCGGGTGGCTACCCGCCAGACGGCGGTCATCTTTCGAAAATATGTTTTGCGCGGACTGCGCATTGTCGGGTGCGGAATCATTATCAGTGTGGTGACGTACATTTTCGACGCACACACTTTTGTGCGGTTTGGCATTTTGCATCTGATTGGCATCAGCATCCTCTTTCTGCCGGGTTTCTATCGTCTGAAAGAATTAAATTTATTACTCGGGGTTTTATTCATTATTATAGGACAATATACGAGTACATTAATTGATCAGTCATCATTTCTTTTACCATTTGGTGTGAGGTATGCAGGCTTTGAAACGATCGACTATTTTCCTCTCTTTCCCTGGTCGGGTGTCATCCTGATCGGGGTGGCTGTCGGCCACTGCCTCTTTGTGCGCTATCCGTACTGGCGAACGGCATCTCTGGATCAGCTGCTTCGTCATCGGTCTGTTTCGATAATCGGGATACCAGGGCGCAATTCGCTCCTTCTATATCTCGTTCATCAGCCGCTGATTATACTGGTGCTAAGCCTGATGTACGGAACGCCTTCGTTGAGGATGTAAATTATTGCGTCACCGCGGGCGGGACGCCTGCTGCAGAAGATTGCAGGAATGCAGGCAAAAAATAGTGCATCACCAATGACGTATTACGTACTTTTCTAAAAAGCTAAGAAGCTAAAACCTATGAAGCTAATCGGCATTTGCCCTTGTCTTCCGGCGTGCGGGAGGGCATAAAGAGAGCAGACACGGGCGAAGAAACGAATCAGCGCAAATGCATGCGTGTCTTCCATACAACCTGCCCACTCTTGTTATGGTTATTGCGGATCTCCTTGAGCACGTCGACGGTCTCCTTGGCAAAAAGGAGGACTTGAAGCTGAAAAATCTCCTGATGCGTCACAGTCACACCGATATTGCGCTGGTGCTCGACCGGCTTTCGCACGGCAAGCGCAAGACGTTTGCCCTGCTGCCGCCGGAAATCCAGGCTGAAGTGGCGCTCCTGACAACCGAAAATACGCGGGCGTTCATTCTGCCGCGCCTGTCGGACCATGCGCTGGCCCGCTTCCTGCATTTCAACAATGAAGACGATGCGGCGGACTTGTTGCACGAGCTTCCGGCAGAACGCCGCAGCCTGATTCTCCGTCACATCAAAGACGAGAAGCGCGTCAAAATTGAAAAGCTGCTCAAGTTCAGCCCCGAAACAGCCGGTGGACTGATGGATCTGAATTTCATTACCGTATCCGAAGATGAAACCATCAAAGCAGTCTCAGACAAAGTGCGACAGCACGTGCAGGCTCACAAGCAGGCGCCGATTGTGATCGTTCTCGATAACCACGATCATCTGCTGGGATTTGTGCCGTACCGGACGCTCATGTTCAATGTGCCCGTCAAACCGGTGGGGGATTTTCTCACGCCGCTCACTGTCACGTCGTCAAAAACAGACCAGGAAAAAGTGCTTAAGATGGCGACGCAGAACAAGGCCGATCTCATCGGCGTCGTGGATGAGGGGCAGTTTCTCGGCGTCATTCATCTGCACGATCTTCTGCGCGTTGCCCAGATGGAGGCGACGGAGGACTTTTACCTGTTTGCCGGTGTGAACAAAGAGGAGGAACTGTCGGATTCCGCTCTGGCCGCGGTGAAATTCCGTTACGTGTGGCTCATCATCAACCTGGCCACTGCGTTTCTGGCTGCGTTTGTCGTCTCCTTGTTCGAGACGACCATTGCCAAGACGGCGATTCTGGCTGCTTACATGCCGATTGTCGCCGGCATGGGTGGCAACGCCGGCACGCAGACGCTGGCGGTGGTGGTTCGCGGACTGGCGCTTGGAGAGGGCACACGGCGCAAGGGCTGGTGGTGGCGTGTGATCAGCAAGGAGGCGGTGGCGGGTCTCATCAACGGTCTCATCAACGGTCTCATTGTCGCAGCGGTGGTGTTTGTATTCAAAGGGACAGTCGAGATAGGCATTATTCTGCTCCTGTCGATGGTGATCAATCTGGTGATAGCCGGTGTTTTTGGGGCGATCGTGCCACTGGCGCTCAAGGCCATGAAAGTGGATCCTGCCATTTCGGCTACGGTCTTTGTAACAACGGCAACCGATGTCTTCGGCTTCCTGGCGTTTTTGGGACTGGCATCGGTATTTATCAGGTAGAGCGCGGACGAGGATTATTTCTTCGTGAGTTGCCTGGTTTCCAAATCATACGCGTACGTCAGCTTGCCTTGTGGTGTTGTAAAATAGAGTACCGAGTCGCCGTAATACGTGTAGGTGTCTCCTGCTTTTTCACGGTGGATGATGGAAAATTCACCTGTCGATATCGAGTAGGCATACGAGAACATTTTGGGTTGGCCGAGACCTTCTTCGTCGATCATCAGCAGCAGATACTTGCTGTCAAATTCACTCAGATTGATGACAAGCGGATCGCCATCGGCAAATGTGCTGTCACTCAATAGGTTGGTTGTACAGCGGCTGGTATCGACTTTCACTTTGGCTATAACCTGATATTTACTGAAGAGTTTTTTACACACGTCAGATGTCAGCAAGTTCGTCCCGCCAATGATTTTCAGATTGGCAATATCAGTTAAGCCGGCCTTCGACAGGAAATCCGGCAGAGCATTTTTGCCGACTGCAGACAGCGGAAAATTCCCGCGCCAGACATCATTCTGCTCCGAGAATGCAGGAACGATTCTGGATGCTTTGGATGCATGCGAGGATGGGAGCCATGTCATACTGGATGATGACTTTCCAGATGAAGAAATGCCGATGCTCGACCTGCTGCTCGTATCGAGCGGAGTGCTTTCATACGATGAAACCGCAGAAGACACTGCAACTTGGCTGGAAGCAGTCATGGAAACTGATGCAACGGAAGCAGGAGCTTGCAGATCAGGAACTTGCGATTGGCACGCGCCGAAACCGAGAGGAAGAATGGCAACCGCTAAAGGAAGAAAGACATGCTTACGCATGCGAGAGCGAAGAGGCGATCTTTTTTTCAGTATGATGCGCACAATTCTTCGAACAAGTATGGAACTCCGGTTGACGTGCACAATCCTTGCAAATAACAGCAGTTTTCTGACATTCAACGCAGACAATCTTTTGATCGCCCGGATCGCCGCAGTGCGGACAGAGTTTGTATTTATTGGATGGCTCGAGCTTTTCGTTCACCGCCACGCGATGATCAAACACAAAACATTCTCCATGGAATTTGCTTTGAGCTTTCTCTTCCAGATATTTCAGAATGCCACCCGACAGTTGGTACACATTCTTGTACCCCTGGCGCTGCAATTCAACCGCCGCCTTTTCGCAGCGGATGCCGCCTGTACAGTAAATCATCACTTTCTTGGTTTTGGGAATATCGGCCGTGCGCACGTATTCCGGAAATTCCTGAAACGTCTTGAGCTTGGGATCAATCGCTTTTTCAAACATGCCGATTGCCGTTTCGTAGTCATTGCGTGTGTCAATCACGAGCACGTCTTCCTTCTCGATCATGGCATCCCATTCATCGGGTGTGACATGCGTGAGAGTGTCTTCCGGCACATTCGACGTATCGCCAATGGAGACAATCTCCTGGCGGATCTTGACCTTGTAGCGTTTAAACGGCTTGGTCTCAGCTGTGCTGTCTTTGAAAATCACGTCCCCTGCTTGCTGTTTGATCACTTCCTTAAAAACGGCAATCGCCTCCGGCGAACCGGCGACCGTGGCGTTAAGGCCTTCGGGAGCAAGTAACAGTAATCCGCAGATTGCCAGCCGGTCGCCCTCAGCTTGCAAAAGTGTCTGCAGTTGCTGAATATCGTCCTTTCCAATCGGAAAGAACTTGTAAAACGCGGTGATGGCAAAAGCGGAGATCATCGGGCGTATTGTCAGCCATTTGCGCGTGTTTCGCAAGAGCCACAGCGAAAGAAATGCAGTATTTTCACGCATTCGCTTCGGTATTAAATACCCGTCGCATGCACTTTGAGCATGAGGGCCCACATAGCGAGAGAAATGCCGGAGAGGAGTTGGAGATACGATGTAGTCATGAGTAAAAGGAAAGAGTGTGCCATTCATGACGCCTCTTACAGAAAGCTCTTACGGATTGAGAGGGGATTATTGACAGTTCGCTCCCTGACCCGGCTTACGGCCACCCTCTCCCTGCTGAAGCAGGGAGAGGGACATTCTTAATTTCTTCAAATCTAATTTATATTCTTATGCTCAGCTCCTCTCTCCTCACTTTAGCGAAGAGAGGGGCCGGGGGTGAGGGGCTGCTAGCGCTAAAAGGCGTTTTCGTGTATACTAGAGGAGTGAATCAGACACCAAAACCAATTGACGGACAGAAGCATTTGCTCATCGTCGAGGATGAGCGTGCGCTGACGCAGGCCCTATCGGTTAAATTCGCCAGGCAGGGATATGCTGTCACCGTCGCCTACGATGGAACAGATGCATTGCAGAAGCTGAATGAGACGCATTTCGACGGCGTCCTGATGGACCTTCTGATGCCGCGCAAAACCGGCTTCGATGTGCTTAAGGAGCGCGGTGACACGCAAAACAAAGAAACGCCGTTCTTCGTGCTCTCAGCACTCGGCAGTGAAAAAGATATCAATGCTGTCAAAATGCTGGGTGCGGAAAAATACTTCGTCAAATCCCAGTCGTCACTCAAAGAGGTCGTCGATGAAGTCTCGAGGCACTATCAGGGATCATAATAATGATGATTTATCGTTACAGATAAGCCATTTTTTATTTGTGAGCATAAAAATATTTGATTGCCTAATTTGATCACTATAGCGTGTTAGTTGTGTCAGGGCGTCTGACACAATCGTTCCTTGTAAAAAAGAGGGCAAGTGCAATGTTCGGTCTCAGAGATTGGAATTTCGGTCGACGTAACTGGCCCGACAATCCGGGCTGCCTGGTCTACATTGCCGTCCCGATCATTCTCGCCGCTCTCGGTTCTGCCGTGGCATACGCCATGAAGCACTGAGAGAAAGAAGCATTCCCTTCTGTCGCCTGTTCCACGCTCTGTGGGATAGGCGACTATTTTTCTAGTCTGCAATTTCCATCCGAACACTGCAGTCTGTTGGCAGCAATGTTTGCGTAGACCGCTTTTCCAATCGGCGTTACTCCGGGGATGTAGAGGAGGGGAGCGAGTAGCCATAAAAACGGTAAATGCCAGGTTGTTGCCCGAAACGCAAAGTAACCAGCAGCCAATTTTCCATTCGGCAATTTGGCGTGCATCGCATGTGAAAGGGTCGCAATCGAGGTCGTTGGAGCGATTTTTTTACGTGCTCCGGCATCGTGAAAATCGACCAGTCGTAATCGGTGCAGCCAGTCGAGCATGCTCAGCATTCCCATCGATCGGCGGCACAGGCGACACTGACCATCGTACAAAATAGTGACAGTCGGTTTGGTTGTGCCATTGAACATACCGCGCAGCGCCTCGAAATCCGCATCGATCAGCAGTCCCAGATACGCGGTCATCATCACAAAGGAAAAGACGCCGACATCCATGAAAACGGCGATGCCGCCGTGCAGCAGCAAGCCGCAGAAGATCATCGCCCGCTTGTAGGCATCCACCGGCACGAATCTGCGTGAGGGCGGCGGAAGCAACCATCGCAGAAGAGAGAGAATTAAAATTCCCATCCATAAAATCTGCACGAGCACGGTAAAGATTGTCAGGATCGGGCTGATCGGCTCGACCCATGAGTGCACAAGTGATGGCGGCACGCGCGAGAACCATGGATGCAGCAGCACGCTTTGCACAGCCGTGCCGGTCCACCACATATCCCCCTGCATCTTGCCGATTGCCGAACTGACGTACAGACAAATCATCTGCCACAGCAGTAACCGGTACGGCCAGATGGGCATTTGCCGATTCGTATGCGGCGTGTCGTGCCCGTGCGTCTGCCAGCTGTCGAAGCGCGAGAGCGCACTCTGAAGGGAGAAGGCGCGGCCCGATGGTGCCAGCAGCAAGACGAAACAAACCAGGCGTAAAACCGTATCGCTGCCATCGAGCATTACAATCGAATACTCATGAAACGAGAAGAGAAGAAACGCTGTAACAAGCAGCGCGCCACGCGTAAAAATGCCGATGGTCACGCACACCAGTGCCGCGATCAAAACACTGTACAGAATGCTCACGCTCAAAGGCGTATGAACAACATCCAGCAGAGAAAACCGCCAGACGTGTCGCAGCATAACTGACACAAGCTGTGGCGGGAAAATGCCTTTATCGCTGTAGTAGTACCAAATGTAGGGCATCTGCAGCAGATAGACAGTGAGGGCGCACAGTCCGAAAGCGATGCGCATCAGGTCAAAGCCGTCAGCGGTAACCGGCCTGAACCAGAAGTGCTGCCACGCGTGCCGTACGGGGAATGTCCATTGCCTCATGAAGGGAGAGGGGGACAATGGGCGAATCCAAGGTCTGTTTCCTCGCGGTGTGCAGACCAGCCGGCCCAGCCGCCGCCCGCCCGCGCCTCCGCCGGCAGTGGAATGACATACCGTACAACATGCAGGCGTATGTCCATAGCAGACAGGTGTTCCATGCTGCAGTGTGCCGCCAGGTAGGTTGGCACCGCGTTGCGCCACCCGTCTTCCTCCAGTCGTCCCAGAATTTTGAGTTCTTTTACCCGGATCGGCCAGGGAATGGAGAGCGGATCGAGCTGACGCACGGTTTCCCAGCGGCCGTCGGGCATACGTGCGTCGATCCGGTGCATGGAGACACGTCGCAGCGGATTGGGCGAAAAAATATCCCATATCTGCCACTGGCTGGTGATGAGCACATACTGCGAAGTCGCTTGCTTGATCGGGTTGATCACTCCATGCATCCACGGCAGATTCGCAACACCGGGCAGCCAATAGGACAGAACGGGAAATGTTGCATTGCTAGGAATCAGGTACGTGGCAATCGCTACCATGTGCCAGATGCAGAAAATAGGAATGATAACGACGGCCAATGTCTGGCTGATTTTTTTCACACAGGCATTCTACGGGGAATCTCGATCAAAAGATGGCGTTTGAGATTGTGAGGAAGCGACGTTTGTCGTGAGATATGATGAAAGGAAACAGACGAACCAGACGATGCAGAAGAACCAGAGGAGCGAAAACAAGATCGTGCGACATCGAAATTTCAATCTACATCAAGTATTCATTCAATACAGAGCTATCACATCCTCTGTATCGTCTGGTTCCTTTGTTTCTTCTGTTTCCTCTTACTTCGGCATCAGCAGGACAATCTCGCGACCGACGTACTGGTCCGGCCGTCTGTAGATGAGCGTGAAGCGTTCGGGGCTGGCCGGCGAAATATGCGGTGGCAAGACAGGGGTGTAGCCAAGATCGGTTGCAATCTTGAGGGCTTTGTCCAGAAACTGCGGACGCTTCTGCGTGTACCACACCGGCCACATCATCACAACCGGCACGCCGGGCAAAGTGGCGGCACAGTTTTCCAGAAATTCTTTTTCCAGACGCTCTGCCTCTTTGAGCATCGACTCGCTTTCTTTCAGTGTCGGGCGCTGCATGAGTGCCGGTCCAAGCGAACCTTCGGTCACAATCACGTCCGGCAGCTCCTTGAGTTCAAATGGTTTGGTGGCATCCTGTTTCCAGATTGTCGCCTCGCTGTCTTTTTTCAGAATCTTGTACGTTTTGCGTACCCACTCGATATTCTTGGTGCAGCCGTTGACCGCCTTCAGCGATACGTCGGACGCCAGGATGTTCCAGCGCAGGAGCATCGCTTCCATCGGAATGACGCCGGTGCCGCAGAATGGATCAAAAATAGTGAGAGTCTTTAATTGTTTCCCGGCTTTGGCATTGGCCATGTACCAGCCGAAATTGAGCATCATCTGGGCGAGTTTTGGAGGGAGCAGACCGACCGTGACGTCGCGCACCGGCTTTTCCATGTCGCGCATGGTGTAGGCTTTCACGTTTTGGGCGGCAACGGTACGGCCAATCCACTGATAATGCTTGTCTTTCAAAATCACCAGTTCACAGCCGCTCTTTTCCATCAGTCCTTCGTCGTGCAGCTGAATCGTCTGCGCCGGCTGATTCTCGTTGCCGACATAGCGTGACGATTTTCCGTTCTGCTTGAGCAGATCTTTGCACATGCGGTACAGTTCGCGGCCCTTGCTGCGGTGAAGCCCCAGAAAGCGCAATGCGAATGTCACCTTGCCCTTCGATCCCTCCGTTTCATTGACCAGCAGCGTGGGGATTTGCGCAAATGTCGCGGTTGCGCCCCCTGTCACCTCGCGAGCGAGAAGCACGGTACCGCCGAGTGTCTGCAAAAACGCCTGATCAATTTTCTGTTCGGTTGAAAACACCACGAACTGATTCTCGAAATTGTGGACAATTTTCATGTCCGGCAAGCGGGCGGAGAGTTCGGTTGTGCTGAGGGTCGGTTGATGTCCGACGAAAGCGGCGTAGGAAGGCATAAGAGGAATGTATAATGTATAATTGACAATGTACAATGAAGAAGTACTGAGTGGAATGGACAATTAGGAAATATTTTATCTAATCGGGAGCCATTTTTCTCGCTGTTTAACTACCAAATCCCAATAGCCCACTCCCAAAATTTTTGGTAGTTGGGATTTGGAAATTGGTAATTGCCTCAGCCGATCGCCTGCTGCACAACCTTGATCATCTCCTCCAGTACCGGCGGATTATGCGCGACAACTGTAATGTGACCGAGCTTGCGCCCGGGCTGTGGCTCTTTGCCGTACATATGAATGTAGATACCGCTCTGGCCGATAAGACTCACGAGTGTCGGCTGCACACCGATAATATTGAGCATAGCGCAGGCGCCAGTTGCGGCTGTTGGGCCCAGTGGCATGCCGGTTATGGCACGCAGATGATTTTCGAACTGACTCGTTGCCGCTCCTTCTATGGTCCAGTGACCGGAGTTATGAACGCGTGGTGCCATTTCGATCGCCATCAATTGACCGTCGACCTCGCAAAATTCAATGGTCATCACGCCGGCATACTGAAAGTGATTGAGCAGTTTTGTGGCGTAGTCTTCCGCCTGCTTCTGAATGGCTTCGGACACGGTGGCAGGCGACCGCGTGATGCGCAGAATCCCCTGACGATGGACGTTTTCGTTGAGCGGATAGAAAGCTGTTTCGCCGGTTGTGCCGCGCACGCTGATCATCGACAGCTCGCGCTGGAATGGAATGAATGTTTCCACCAGCAGGGATGTGCCCTGGAGCCGGTTCCATGCCGGCAGCACATCGTCGGGAGTTTTGAGGATTGCCTGCCCTTTGCCGTCGTAGCCCTGGCGACAGATTTTCATGACGGCCGGCACACCGATAACTTCCATAGCTGCATACAAATCTTGTTCTGTTTTTACGGCTTTAAATTGAGGAGTTGGAATGCCAATTTTTTCGAACAAGGACTTTTCGAAGACGCGGTCTTGGGCAGTCTCCAGTGCGTCCATTTTCGGGTAGATCGTCTTTCCTAATCCTGCCAGAAATTTAACGGCGGAAACCGGCACATTTTCAAATTCATACGTGATCAAATCGCATCGATCAGCCAGTTGCTTGAGCGCTGCTTCATCGTCATATTTGGCTTTGATCACTTCCCCGACCGTCGCTGCCGGTGGCTTGTCGGCTGGATCCAAAAACACACACATGAGTCCGAGTTTCTTGGCACTCTCGCCGAGCATCATCCCCAGTTGCCCGCCGCCGAGGATGCCGATTGTAGAAATTGGTGACATGCGGCGATGATAGCAGATTGTGTCGTTGAGCTTAAAATTTATAGAATAGTAAAAGAAGTGTAATTGTAGACAGAGATAATTGCTGATCAAATTTCATGACGAAATACCTATGGAGATTCAGCTGAAAAGAAGATCGTTGATTGAGCATCTACTTTCCTACCGTCATCTTCCTCACCTCCTTCTCCTGCTTCTCGCGGAATTTTTTCAGCTTCTCACGAAGCTCCGGCCGCTTGTTTGCCAAAATCGCAACGGCCAGCAATGCCGCATTTTTGGCTCCGGCGACCCCAATGGCCAGTGTTCCAACCGGTACGCCTGCCGGCATTTGCGCAATTGAGAGCAGAGAATCGATTCCTTTGAGAGTCTTGCTTTCAACGGGCACGCCGAGCACGGGCAGTGTCGTAAAAGCAGCGGTCATTCCTGGTAAATGTGCAGCGCCTCCGGCACCGGCGATGATCACTTCCACTCCGCGCTTTTCGGCAGACTCGGCAAATTCCAGCATCCACTTGGGCGTGCGGTGAGCGGATACCACTTCACATTCATGATCGACGCCGAAATCTTTCAGGATGCTGTCGGCATGCTGCATCGTTTCCCAGTCCGATTTGCTTCCCATAATGACGGCGACGAGTGGAGTTGGCATGCGTACATAGTAATTGATAATTGAGAATTGAGAATGGAAAATGGATGCAAGTACAGCGAAATTGAGCATTGTCTTGCTGCTCCTCCTTCAGTCCTGCATAATCCCGCCAATTTCTTTCTTTTGCCATACCTCTCTCAAGCCTCATTTCCGGCGCCGGCATTTCACGTAATCTGGATGCGGCAAGTGAAAAAGCCAATGAATTCATGATGGCCTACTTGCGTGACAATGTAGCGGCAAGCCAGGTGCTGGGCAATGCTGCGCAGTCCATCCGTGAATTTCGCGCCCGGGCACCGGTGTTTTTTGCCAGCAAATGTATCGACGGACGCGTGCACGGCAGCGACGGCAAAGGGTATCCGCCGACAACCGTCACGTTTTCGCGCACGGAGGGAAACAGGGTGTCTCTCACGCCGGAAAATATTCACTTCTGGACACGCGTGAATGCGGCAGTCCTGGATGCGCAGCGCCACACGACGGGAACGCCGGCTATCTTTATAGCGCTTGCACATCGCTCCGAACTGGGCAGCGGATGCGCCGCTCACGCAGAAAATGATGATGACGCACTGGAGGCGGCACGAGAGCAGGCGGAGGCGATCAGAAAAAAATATGGTGACCGCTTCTACGTGTTGCATGGCATTACCAATACCGATGACGGATCGGAAATGATCGTGTTTCCAGATGGTCACAAGGTGGATACCGCTTCCATTATTGCATTGCTCAACACGCCGCCAAAACCTCTCACGGCGCTTGTTCATGCTTTTAAACCGCGGTTTACGGAGAATGCAGTGGATGATGTGTCAACAAGCAATCTCATCTACCGCAAGAAGCCGGTCGATATTCTGACAGGTTCATCCCCCGCATTGTTTACAGATTTACAGACAATGATCGCAATGGAGTCGTATTTCCTGAGAGAGATTTCATCGATTGTCAGCACGAAGGATCGCAATAATGTGGTCTTTGACGATCGGCTGATCGAGCACATTCAGGGGCTGATCGGAAACGTGAAAGATCTGCCTCCCTCTCTTAAGGCTCCGCTTGTGTATCAGACCTTCTGGAACGTGCTGTATGCACTGTATCGTCGTAACTATCTTGCTTCTCTCGGTAAAGGAGAGCAATACAGAGAGTTAGAGCACGCCGAAAAACTGGTGGGCTACGGCGAAGGATTCGAGACTGCCCGCCGCAACTCCATTGTTTTGGCCAAGCCCGGTCGCGGTGACGATCGCATCGCACTCAGCGTTGCCCGGCGTGTATTGGAGCAAAATCGCCAAACGAACCCTCAGCCGCATCCGCCGGTCGTTCATGTCAATACGGAAATCACCGGTACCATTGCCGATTGGGCTGACTTGAACACGCGCGTCCTCGGGCCATTGCTTACTCGCATGCAAAATGTTCACGATGTGTTTGGCACGGATTGCCGCGTACTGCTCTCGTATTCCAGATACGGAGAGAAGTGTTTTTACCCGATCCGTCTCGTGTCCGACCAGGACCATGCGCGTGGAAAAGAGGATGAGCGGGAATCTCTGCCGTACGATATCACCAGAAATATGAGTGATGTCGATATTGTAAGCGGGGAGCTGGAGCGTCGAGAAAACGCCTATCGCCTGATGATGAAGCAGTAGACAGGACTCTTGCCCGGAGTCCCTGCTGCCCGATTTGTCTGTCAGTCAGACCGCCTTCTTAGACCCTCGACAGAAACGGCGTACCTTGGTAGATTCGATCAAATATCTGTCGTTTTTTTTCGTCTTTCTCCTCTCTAATATGCCAGGAACGATCGCTCAAGTGGTGGGTGCCGTCGTCGATTGCCAGTTTACAGTCGAGACATTGCCGCCCATCTATTCTGCTTTGCACACAAAAATCGGCGACAAAACACTCACGCTTGAAGTGCAGCAGCATATGGAAGGGGCGCGCGTGCGCGCGGTGGCGATGGGTTCGACCGACGGTTTAAGCCGTGGAACGGCTGTCGAAGATACGGGTGCTCCTATTATGGTGCCGGTGGGTCCGGAAACTCTTGGCCGCATGTACGATGTGCTCGGTGAGCCGATTGACGGCATGAAGGCGGTGGCAACCAAGAAGAAATATCCGATTCATCGTCCTGCCCCCTCCTTTACCGATCAGTCCACGCACACAGAAGTGCTGGAGACGGGGATAAAGGTGATTGATCTGATCTGTCCTATTTTGAAAGGGGGAAAAGTGGGGCTGTTCGGTGGCGCCGGTGTTGGCAAGACGGTGGTTGTCAAAGAGCTTATCTATGCAGTGGCCTCCACTCATGGGGGTTACTCCGTATTTGTCGGAGTGGGGGAGCGCAGCCGCGAAGGAAACGACTTGTATTACGAAATGAAAGAATCGGGCGTGCTCGACAAAACCGCGCTCGTCTTCGGGCAAATGAACGAACCGCCCGGACCGCGTTTGCGCGTGGCACTCACGGGCCTGTCCATGGCCGAGTACTTCCGCGACGAGGAACAGCGCGACGTGCTGCTGTTTATCGACAACATCTTCCGCTTTACGCAGGCCGGTGCCGAGCTTTCGGCTCTCCTCGGCCGCATTCCGTCGGCTGTGGGATACCAGCCGACACTGGCAAACGAAATGGGACAGGTTCAGGAACGCATTACTTCCACTACCAAAGGATCGATCACCTCGGTCCAGGCTATCTACGTACCAGCCGACGACTTCACCGATCCGGCGCCGGCAACCACCTTCGGCCACCTCGACTCGACGATTGTGCTTACACGCGCTCTCTCCGAACTTGGGATTTACCCGGCCGTCGATCCGCTGGATTCCACGTCCAACATTCTCTCGCCGGACATTGTCGGACAGGAGCATTACGACACGGCGCGCAGTGTGCAGAAAGTGTTGCAGCGGTACAAAGAACTTCAGGACATTATCGCTATCCTCGGCATGGAAGAGCTGTCCGAAGACGACAAGCGCACCGTCCAGCGAGCGCGCAAAGTGCAGCGCTATCTTTCCCAGCCGTTTTTCGTCGCCGAAACATTTACCGGCATTCCGGGCAAGTTTGTGCCGGTCAAAGAAACCATTCGCGCATTCAGGGCTATTTTGAACGGAGACTTAGACGACGTCCCGGAACAGGCTTTTTATATGAAGGGCGGAATCGACGAAGTAAAATAAGAATTATGAATTACGTATAACGAATTATGAATACTCTTAATCAAGAATCAACGGCAAAAATACGTTCATTCACCGACCTGAATGCTTGGAAAGAGGCTCACAAATTGGTTTTGATGGTGTATTCGATTACTAAGAAATTTCCATCAGATGAAATATTTGGCCTGACAAATCAACTCCGACGTGCATCTGTCTCTATTTCTTCAAATATTGCAGAAGGCTTCACTCGTCGATCAGCTAAAGAAAAAGTGCAATTTTATTCAACAGGCCTTTCCTCACTCACTGAATCTCAGAATCAATTTTTAATATCTCGTGATGTTGAGTATATCTCGAAAGATGATTTTATTCTTCTCGCTAATCAAAGTGTCGTTGTAAGTAAATTGCTCAATGGACTCATAAAAGGAGCGAAAAATGTTCATTTTCCGGTATCGGTATCCATTCATAATTCATAATACGTAATACATGATACATTTGAGCATCATCACCCCGGAAGAAGTGGCTTTCACCGGTGAGGCGGAGAGCATCACGATTCCGACGGCAGCCGGGGAGATAACCGTGCTGACCGGCCATATTCCCTTGGTGTCCACGCTGGAGCCCGGGACGATTATCGTGCGTGACGGCAAGGGGGGCGAGCGGTTTTTTGCCGTGTCGCACGGTGTGGTGGAGGTGGATCATACTACCATCCGCATACTCAGCGATATCGCCGATCGCGTTGAGTCTCTGGAAGAGGAGGCGATTGAACAGGCCAAGAGGCGTGCCGAGGAGGCGGTAAAAAGCCAGAGGCAGGGGGACAGGGAAGGGTTTGCGCAGGCAACTGCCATTCTCGACCGCGAGCTGGCCCGCCTCAAGAGCGTGCGCCGTCGCCGTTCTTCCTCACGCCGTCACCCTTGATCCATGGACGACATACGCCTACCGACACCGGCGCAACAACACAAGAAAGAAGAGCAGACTCTGATGCTCGGCCTCCAGTTTGCCGGCGAACTGGGCTACATCATCGCATTGCCGGCTGTCGCATTCGGCTTTGGTGGCGCGTACCTGGACAAGTACCTTCATATGTCACCGCTGTTCTTTCTGCTGGGAATTTTCTTTGCGCTGACTGTCTCGGCAATCGGAGTGGCGAGAAAGATCAAAGAGATCACCAAATCACAGCTCTAAGACCCTTGACTTCCCTGTTTATTTTCTGATCATAGTACATTATGGCCGTTCTCGAGGCACCCACACTGGCATCGGAAGTCATAGGACATGTCGGTTCGTTTGAAATCCGCAACACCCTTCTTATGTCATGGCTTGCGATGGGGGTGATTGTAGGCATTGCCCTGCTGACGCGTGCGACAGGATATAAAATGATCCCCGGCCGGTTCCAGACGCTGATGGAGCTGATAGTGGGAGAGATGTTTCAGTTTTTCAATTCCATCATGCATGACGAGGCGCAGACACGGCGCGTTTTCACGCTGGTAGCCACGATCTTTATTTTCATCACCGTTGCCAACTGGATGGGCATTTTGCCGGGGGTCGGCAGCATTACCATTCTGTCCGAACATGAAGGTCACACCTTGGCGGTACCGCTTCTGCGTTCTATGAATGCGGATGTAAATATGACACTGGCGGTGGCGCTCATTGCCATAGTGGCCGTGCAGGCATTCGGCATTGCCGCACTGGGTATCGGTTCGTACGGGGGCAAGTTCTTCGTTGCTCCGTGGAAAGATTTCTTCGGCAGCTTCGTGGGCATTCTGGAGCTGTTCGCCGAATTTTCGCGGCTTGTCTCCTTCACCTTCCGTCTGTTCGGCAATATTTTTGCCGGTGAAGTGCTGCTTGTTGTCATCGCCTTTCTCGTGCCGTACATCGCACCGATTCCGTTTCTCGGCCTCGAAATTTTCGTCGGCTTCATTCAGGCGCTGGTATTTGCCATGCTCACGCTGGTGTTCCTGAAAATGGCCATGACCGCCCATGGTCATGACGATGCGCACGCTCCGGCCTCCGTTTCCTGATGTCTGTCGGCAGAGACGGTTTCGAGGGCCTTGTATACCTCAACGAACGTTCCTACAATCCATCCACCTTTCCCCATCCTTTCCCCACCCTTCTATGGCAGCAGAAACTGCAGAACTCGTCAGTCAGACAAGCGCGATACTCGCCGACAAAAATTTTGCCGCAGCACTGGTCATGATGGTCACCCCTCTCGGTTCGGCCCTTGCCATCGGCTGGATCGGCGCCAAATCGGTAGAGGCTATCGGCCGCAATCCGGAAGCCGCCTCACGTATTCAGACCGCAATGATCCTCACCGCTGCTTTCGCGGAAGCAATCGCCATTTACTGTCTCGTCATCGCACTGATCCTGAAGTTCGTGTAAACAGAAGCGAGAAGCAAGCGTGCAGGACGACGTTCTTGCTTCTCCCAGTCAATGCCATTCCTTCCTTCCTGCTTCCCCTCGAATCGTTTATAACTCGCTCCTCATACTTCGTAGAACTTCTCCCCTCTCGCATGGATATTCTGGTAAAACTCGGCATTAACGGCAGCCTGCTGCTCGCACAGATTGTCAACTTTGCCATTGTTGCCGGAGTGCTTGCCTACTTTGTCTACCGTCCGCTGCTGCGCATTCTCGACGAACGACGCGAGCGTATCAGGAAGTCGATGGATGATGTGGTGCGTATCCAGCATCAGGTGAAGGAGCTCGATGAACTGCGGCAGAAACGCCTGATTGAAGCGGATAAAGAAGCGGGGAAAATACTGGAAAAGGCCAAGGAGCAGGCCGAAAAAATGAAGCATGACATTCTTTCCGCGGCTCACAGTGAAGCGGGCGACATTCTTGCCCGCGGTCATCAGAAAATCGCAGATGACCGCCGCAAAGTTTTTGAAGAAGCGCAGAAAACCCTCTCGACACTCATCATCCGCATGACCCAGAAAATTCTGGAGCGCGAGTTCTCGGCGGCTGATCAGAAACGACTGGTGAGCTTGCTCGAGAAAGAAGTCTCGAATAAGCAGTAAGCGAGGAGCGGTGAGCGATAAGTATTCTGTTTTGATCGCTTCGAATCTGGATTTCATTCCCTATCTTTCACTTCTCGCCACTGATACTGCTAGCCGCTTGTCCATGGTTCTCTAGCCAGTTACCCGCTCAATACTCCTCTCAATGTCCCATCCCGACGCCCACTCCATCGCGCAGGCACTCGTAGAAATGTCCAAGGTCATTCCTGCCCGGGATTTCGGCAAGGCGTGCGATATGGCTCTGGAGCTGCTGGCGCAGAGCGGAAAGGCCGATATGCAGAGTTTCCCCGGCCGCGTGCTTGCTGCACTCGAAGCCCAGGACAATATTGTCTTTGCAAGTCTCACCACCCCAACAGGCGACAGTGGCGAGCTTAAAGATGTGCTACAGAAGAAGATCGAAAAAGCCATCGGTCGCAGAGTGCAGTTGCAGGAATTCAAGGATGAAAGTCTGATTGGCGGCGGCATCCTGCGCATCGGGGACGAGATGTACGATTCCAGCATCAGGTCGGATATTGATCAATTAACAGAGTATCTCTTGGCACCTCTCGCTTCGGAGGCGAATTGAGAATTATGAATCACGAATCACGATTTTTTCCACTCACCCCATCATGTCTGCACAACCCTCCATCATCGCGACACTCGAAGAGCGTATTGCTTCGTACAAGAAGCAGGTGCGTCACGAGCATGTCGGTACGGTCGTCGAAGTCGGTGATGGTATCGCCAAAATCGACGGACTTTCGCACATCGGCTCGTCGGAAATGATCGATTTCGGCAATGGTATCACAGGAAGCGCGCTCAACCTGGAAGCGGATCAGGTAGGCGCTGTCATCCTCGGTGACTTTACGAAGGTAAAGGCCGGTGACACGGTAAAAGCCACCGGCAACATTCTCTCGGTTCCGGTGGGAGAGGCGCTCATCGGTCGTGTGGTATCGCCTCTGGGTGAGGCCAAGGATGGCGGTCCGGCAATTCCGACAACCACCCTGTATCCGGTGGAGAAAATCGCAGCCGGTGTCATCGAGCGCAAGTCTGTGGATACGCCGCTGCAGACGGGTATTCTTGCCATCGACGCCATGATCCCCATCGGCCGCGGTCAGCGCGAGCTGATTATCGGCGACCGTCAGACCGGCAAAACAGCGGTGGCCATCGACACGATCATCAATCAGAAACTCACGCAGAAAACCGATCGTCCGGTGATCTGCATTTACGTCGCCATCGGCCAGAAGGAGTCCAAAGTCGCCAAGACCGTTGCCGAGCTCAAAAAGCACGGAGCCATGGATTACACGATTGTCGTCTCTGCCGGCGCCTCCGAATCCGCTGCTTTATCCTATATCGCGCCCTTTGCCGGGACGGCGATGGGTGAGTATTTCGTGGATCAGGGCAAGGATGTCCTGTGTGTCTATGACGATCTGTCCAAACATGCCTGGGCGTATCGCCAGATCTCACTCGTGCTGCGCCGTCCGCCGGGCCGCGAAGCGTATCCGGGTGACGTGTTCTATCTCCACTCCCGCCTGCTCGAGCGCGCAGTGCGTTTGGACGAAAAGTTCGGCGGCGGCTCGCTTACCGCTCTGCCGATCATCGAAACGCAGGCCGGAGATATTTCGTCGTACATTCCGACCAACGTTATTTCCATCACCGACGGACAGATCTTCCTGGAGTCCGATCTGTTTTACAAAGGTATCCGTCCGGCGGTGAACGTCGGCCAGTCGGTCTCGCGCGTCGGTTCGGCCGCTCAGCGCAAATCCACCAAAAAGGTGGCGGGCAAGCTCCGTCTGGATCTGGCGCAGTACCGTGAACTGGCGGTCTTCGCCCAATTCGGATCCGATCTCGATGCAGCTACCAAGCAGCAGCTCGACCGTGGTGCGCGTCTTACCGAAATTCTCAAGCAGCCGCAGTATGCTCCCATGCCGGTTTCCGAGCAGGTTGCTGTTTTGTACGCGGCGGTCAACGGATATGTGGATGATGTTCCTATGGAGCGTATCAAGGATTTCCAGCGCGAGTTTCTGGATTTTATGAACACCAAGAATTATGACGTCATGGAGGTGCTCAATATGGAAATCACGAAAGAGGCCGACGAAAAATTGAAGAGAATTGTTCCGGCGTTCAAGAATGATTTTATGAAATAGTAAAAAGTATTATGTATCAAGAATTATGAATTATGTATAACTTCAACATTCATAATACGTAATACACGATACATAATTCATCTCCGGTCAATCACCCCCTCTCCCAAGCGCCTGTATGGCAAGAAGTCTCAGAGACATTCGCAGCAAAATCAAAGGCATCAAATCGACGCGCCAGGTGACGAAAGCCATGGAGCTCGTGTCGGCGTCCAAAATGCGCAAGGCGATCGCCAATGCGCAGATGCTGCGCGAGTACGCACAGGGTGCCTGGGACATTCTGCATCGCATCGCACAGGCGCATCCCGGCGTCCATCCGTATTTGCAGGAGAAGGCCGTGGAGAATGTGCTGGTGATAGTGCTCTCAACCGATCGCGGACTGTGCGGCAGCCTGAACACGCAGCTGTTTCGCGCTCTTAACCTGTACCTGCAGCAACTCACCAAACTGTCCACATTCAAGAAAGCTGATTTCATTGCCGTCGGCCGCAAAGGGCAGCAGTTTCTCTCTCGCTCGGGGCAGAATGTCATTGCGGCGTTTCCCGCATTCTCGAACCATCCAAAGTATCGCGACGCCCTTCCTGTCTCGCGTCTGGTAACCGAAAGTTTTAAGGCCGGCAAATACGATCATGTCATTCTCGTCTATCCCGATTTCGTGTCGGCGTTGGTGCAGGAGCCGGAAATCAAAGTCCTGCTGCCGTTTTCCGAAAGCGATCTCCGGGCGATGGCTGCGGAGTTTGCCACGCGACGGAAATCCGGGAAGAAGAAAAGTGTGTCATTCGATGATGTGGACGAATTCAAGTTTGAGCCGTCTGCCGTCGAGGTTCTCGATGCCATCATGCCGCAGCTGACCGAAGTGCAGTTCTATCAAGCTGTGCTGGAAGCCGGTGCCTCCGAGCATTCGGCGCGCATGGTCGCTATGCGCAATGCAACCGACAATGCATCGGACATTCTCGACGATCTGACTTTGACGTACAACCAGACTCGTCAGGCGAACACCACAACAGAACTCAGTGAATTGTCGGCGGCGACGGCTGCGATTGGGTAGAGAGAAGGGATTGGGGATTGGGACTTTGGACTTGGGTTTTTTGCATTAAAAAAATCCATTGGGAGCGGCATCCTTGATGTTATCGGGCCGTTGCGGGAACGCGCCCCGCCCGTCCGAACGGATGCGCTCATCCGAGCGGGCTGCTGAAGATGGTTTGTAACGATTTCAATACCGGGACGCTGCGTCCCGGCTGCGGATATTTTTTATTGCTTTATCATTTGATCCTTTTGTGAAATTTGTATCTTGTATCTTGGTCATCGGCTGCTTGGTATTTGGGAGTTCCTCGTCAGATGCTATCATCCACTCATGACTTTTCTGCAGATGTTCATTGATACATTCCTGCATCTCGATACGCACCTTGGGGTGATTATCGATCAGTATGGAATGATGACGTACGCCCTTCTGTTTCTCATCATCTTCTGTGAAACAGGACTGGTAGTCACGCCGTTTCTCCCCGGCGATTCGCTGTTGTTTGCCGCCGGCGCCTTTGCCGCCAAGGGTAATCTGAATGTCGGCGTGCTGTTTGTGCTGCTGGCATTTGCCGGTTTTCTGGGCGATACGGTCAACTACTGGATCGGATCGTACATCGGCCGCAAGGCCTATCACTGGAACGCGTGGTTTCTGCATCACGAGCATCTGGAAAAAACACATCAGTTTTACAAAAGAAACGGCGCCAGAACCATTATCTTTGCCCGCTTCATTCCTATCATGCGGACTTTTGCGCCGTTTGTCGCCGGTGTGGGAAAAATGGATTATATGACTTTCCTTCTGTACAACGTCGTCGGCGATCTTGTGTGGGTGAGTCTCTTTATCTTCGCTGGTTTCTTCTTCGGCAATCTGCCCTGGGTTGCGCATAATTTCAGCATCGTTATTCTGGCGATTATCGTCGTCACCGTACTGCCTGGCTTCTTTGCCTGGCTGAAGCATTTGCTTGCGCGCAGCTCTATCTGATTTTGCATGAAACGCATGTTCCATTCCCGGGATCTCGTCATGCTGCTGTCGCTTGCGGCACTCACGGTCTTTTGCAGCGCGCTCATCTGTGTGCGGGTTGTGTATACGGGCTGGGTGACATTCAGTTTTCTACTGTGGAATTTATGTTTGGCATGGATTCCGCTTTGCCTTTCGATCATCATCGTCGAAGGCCACAAGCGGCGTATGAACCGCTGGCTTCTTGTTCTTCTGGCAATTGCATGGCTGGTTTTCTATCCGAACGCGCCGTACATTCTGACAGATTTCATTCATCTGCGTGAGCGATCGGACATTCCGCTGTGGTTTGATCTGGTGCTCATAGGTTCCTGCGCCTGGAACGGGTTGCTACTCGGCTTTTTGTCATTGCATCATCTTCACCGGCTGATTCAGAGCAAGAAGGGTGCCGCTGTAGGATGGCTGCTGGTGATTGTCATACAGATGCTCAGCGGCTTCGGCATGTACGTCGGCCGATTCATGCGGTGGAACAGCTGGGATCTGGTCGTCAACCTGCCGTCACTGTCGATGGACATTGCATCGCGCATTATCGAACCGCAGGCCATGGGCGTATCGGCGCTGTTCGGGGTATTCCTGCTTCTTTCATACGCGACAATCTGGGCGCTCCTGAAGGGGGCACCGGTACTGCAGCAGAAAATGTAGCGGCTACCTGCGCATGTTTCCGTATCATGCGCTGCGTTTCCACAGGTCGTTCCATACAAGAATGACGAGCAGCAGCAGCAGCGGTGATACATGCAGCATGCCGCGGGCCAGGCCTGTCTGCATCACGGCTTCGGTTGCAAGAGCGGTGAAGACGAAGATGCCGATTTGCAGGGCGCCGGCCACCATGCCGATGAAAGCAAGGATGCTGTAGGGCAGAACAAGCAGGCGCTTCCATCCGGCGATTGCGGTTACAAGAAGGACGAAAGGCAGCAGCAGGAAATTCGCTTCACGCGTCAGCTGGAAGACGATGGCATTCAGCGCGTCGGCATGAAAACTGAGCGACAGATCGGAGAGATACTTGCCGTTGCCAAAAGACAGATGGTTGATCACTTTATACAAAAACCACGGGCTTGCGATGCCCGTAAAGACGGCAACCCCCGCAAGAACGAATGTCAGCGCCTGCCGTCCGGTCATCATGCCGCGAACGATTTTGCGCCACACAATCCACAGTGCGGCTGTCATGCACAGGGGAAGATACAGTGCCGTCCCCTCGTTTTTGGTAAAGGTTAAAAGGGCAGCGCTCAAGCCGAAAAGAACACACCAGCGCCGGAACGAAGAATGATCATTCGCAAGCGACATCTGCAACAGGCATGACACGGTGACAAACAGATGCATCGCCACGAACACATCGGCGTACGGATTGGTGCCGTGCAGCAGCATGAGCGGCATGGACACGAGAAGGTACACGCCAAACAGGCTCAGTGCGGTGCCGCCAAAACGCCGCAAGGTGAAGAAAAATGCGCAGATGAGCAGGGCAAACCACACGAAGTGCACACTGTTTTCAAACTGATCATTCCATGTGCCATAGAGATTCGCCATCCATGCTTTGGTCAGCGCCACATTGGGAGGGTACGAACTGGTGCCCCCGCTCGAGCTGAGCTGGATTGTTTCGCCGTGCAAGTCCGGGAGGAGATCTTTGGTCACAAAGAAAATCTTGCCGCGCATGTTCCAGTTGTTAAACGAATCGTCCCAGTATGTCGGGGTGGATACCAGATTGAAGGCGCCCGCTCCCAGTTTGACCGCCGTCCAGGCCATCAGTACGGCTACTGCGGTCCATTGCAGCCTGCTGAGGCGGCACGACTCATGCAGGAGCACCACCGGTCCTTCCGGTTTTTTCCGGAGCAAGCCGCATTTCCAGGCGACAAGAAAGAGCACGACGCTCACGGCAGTCCACGGCAGCAGAAAACCCGGCAGATCGAGGGATATCAGGCCTGTCCAGAACACCATGGTAGTGACAAGCATGCACAGGCTGGGGCCGAGAATCATCGACCACACTATCCGTTCCGTACGATGCAGCACAGGTGATCGTCCTTCGCACAGCCGCAAAGCCAGCCACCCCGGAAGGGCGGGTACCAGCATGGCAATGGCAAGCAGAAGCAGGGTGGTCATTGTGCGAAAGGCGGAGAGGAGAGGCGGAAAACAAACGAAGAATCATCGAACCGGCCGATAACCTCGCCGGGAGCGGAAACAACTTTCCCGTCAGACTCGAGTTCGTTTGCGGCATTCAGCTTCATATCGTTACGGCGGTAGATAACCCACGTGTCATCACGTTCAATGGCATCGGATGGCAGCGACGGATACGTGATATAGCCGATATTGCCCACATACGGCCACGGTACCTCGGCGAAAAATACGTAGTGCTTTCTGTCGGCAACCAGCGGCGCGACAAAGGCGGCGAAATCGTAGAAGCGGTGTCTGTCGCGGAATGTGCGTTCCTCCACCGGTGCGGCAATATACTGCTGCATATCACGCATCATCCATGACAGGAATTCGCTGCCCATGCGCACGTCCATGAAAACCCAGCCGATCACCATAACGCACAGACTGGCTGTCACAATGAATCGCGGGCGGCTATAGATGTTGTGCAGAAGCCGGCCTGCAAGCACGCAGGCCGCAAGCAGGGCAATCATCAGAACGTACAGAACGTACGTGGCCGACAGCGCACGCGGCGGAAGCGTATCGAACATGGTCATCCGTTGCACTGCGGTGACGGCAATCTGCGGCCCCCAGCCGAAATTGATGCTGTAGGGACGAAAGGCATCGAACGTCCAGAACGACAAAAATGCTTCCCGCAGCTGTTCCGGCAGCGAAGCGTGCAGCAGCCGGATGCTGTGCAGCGTCAGCGCGGTTCCCTGCGGAAGTTCGATACCGATATAGCTTGCGTCGTTTTTCCATTCGGGAATGGCGTTGAGCGCTATGGCCGTTTCCACGCCTTCGCCTGCTTTTATCGTGACGTTTGTGCGGTACCACATACCCTGCTGCACATTATCCCCGACAATCCAGGCAACGTGCACCGTTTGCTCTTTGTCTGAAGAAGTCGTGATAATCATCGCTTGTGCCGGCCGTTCGATCATGATGTTCGCCATGAAGACGCCGGTTTCCCTGGCTGTCATGGCAACACCGTTTTCCACGGCAGCCGCGCTCAGGTCGTTGTAGGCTGTCCAGTTCGCATTCACCTCATCTTTCGCCAGGCTGAACACTTGTTCCTGCATGGCAAACGCAGCTTGGGTGCAGGTAAGCATTCCAATGCTGCAGGCGATAAGGACAAGGCGTTGTCTCACGGAAAATTATTCTACTGAAGAGACAGAGTTTTGGTAATAGGAAACACTGTCGCTGTCTATGCGCAAGCGAGGTCGTCGGGGCAGGCAGCAGCGGCAATGGCATCAGAACTACTTCTCGTTATCAGTTTTTCTCACCCGCCACCTCTATCTTCGCCGGTCCGCCTGAGACAATCGCTTTAATTCTACGGACGCCGGACGAGGAGCTCTCTTCTTTCTGAATCTTGAAACTGCCTAGCATGCCGGTACGTGCTACATGCGGACCGCCGCAAATCTCCTTGGAGAATGTGCCCATGGTGTAGACTTTCACTTTCTCCCCATACTTGTCGCCAAATACGCCAATCGCTCCCTGCGCCTTGGCCTCATCGACGGTCATGACCGAGTAGCTTACCGGTGCGTCGGCTTTAATCGCTTCATTGACGAGCTCCTCAGCCTTCTTGATCTGCTCGGGTGTCATTTTGTCCGGGTGTGAGAAGTCGAAGCGCAAGCGTTCGGCTGTAATATTCGATCCCTTCTGGAAGACGTGATCGCCAAGAACCGTTCGCAACGCTTGATTCAATAAATGCGTTGCCGTGTGCAGCTTGGTCGTTTCATCCGACGTGTCGGCGAGCCCTCCGGCAAAACGTTTTTCTGCTCCGGCACGAGACAGCTTCTGATGCGCTTCAAAAGCAGCGGCAAAACCGGCTTCATCAATCTTCAGCTCTCTTTCGGTCGCCATTTCTTTGGTGAGCTCGACTGGAAAGCCGTAGGTATCGTAGAGATGAAAGACCGACTGTCCATCAATAATTTGTCCCTTCTGCAAGGGCTCGGTGAGCTTATCGAACTGTTTCTGTCCTTCGTGCAATGCCTTGGAGAATTGCTGTTCTTCCGTATCGAGTGTCGCGCGGATCTCGTCTTCTTTTTGGCGCAGCTTCGGATACGCCGATGCATACGTTGCAATCACCTCACTGCTCACAAATGAACACAATCCTTGTTCGGCATTCAGCCCTAACTGACGGGCAGAACGGATCGCACGACGGATTAACCGACGTAACACATATCCCTGGTCGACGTTCGACGGCTTCACGCCATCGGCAATCATAAAAGTGGCAGCTTTGAGGTGGTCTGTCATAATTCTGGCAGCTTTCACTTCGATATCTTTTAGGGCATCAGTTGATTTTCGCAGTTCCAATACTTTAGCCAGGATTTTTTTCAGCGAATCTGTTTCGTAGACATTGGACACTTTCTGCAAGACCGCAGCCACACGCTCCAGTCCCATACCGGTATCTACGTTCTGCTGTGCCAGCGGCTCGAACGTTCCGTCTTCCTTTTTATTATATTGCATGAACACGTCGTTCCAGATTTCCATCCAGTTTGGATCATCGGTTGCCGGATTACTGCCGGCAGGCGGCAGCTCGCTTGGTCCGACCCAGTAGAACATTTCGGTATCCGGTCCGCAGGGTCCTGTTTTGCCGGCCGGTCCCCACCAGTTTTTGGCTTTAGGAAGGAATCCGATGCGTTCACGCGGGACGCCGAGTGAATGCCAAATATCCGCTGATTCATTGTCGCGCGGGGCATCGCTGTCGCCTTCGAAACAGGTGACGGCAAATTTCTCGAGCGGGATGCCAAGTACTTTGGTGAGGAATTCGAAACTCATTTCTATCGCTCCTTTCTTAAAGTAATCGCCAAGGCTCCAGTTGCCCATCATTTCGAAACAGGTCAGGTGCGTGTTGTCGCCCACTTCATCAATGTCCTGCGTGCGTACACACAGCTGTGCGTCGCACAGGCGCTTGCCGGCCGGGTGAGCTTCTCCCATAAGGTAGGGAACCAGCGGGTGCATACCGGCGGTTGTAAAGAGCACTGTCGGATCGTTATCCGGCACGAGCGACGCACCGGCAATCACGCTGTGGCCCTTGCCGGCAAAAAAATCCAGGTACGCCTTGCGGATGTCGTCGGTAGTGCGTGGTTGCATAAGAAAGAGGGGATGGTGTGATTGTAGAGCGAAATACGGCCCTGCTCAAATGGCAATGAGTGGTGGTTGGCTCAGTCAGGTAAGAGCGCATGACCGAATGCGTCGTATAGCCGTGCAACTGCAACCTTTCCGATTGTTTTATGGCTATTGCATTCTTTTTGGCTTTTTAAAGCCTTTTTTTGATGTATGCCCGGCAAAACGAGCGGCAGGATGGGCGAAATGGCGTTTTTTGGCATATGGCAGAGAGACAGATGAGCGGCAGCATATGAAAAGAATGCTTGACATATGATCTGAAATGAATACAATTGATCCCTTTTGTCAAAAAAGGCTTTCTTCCCTCCCCTCCGTATGTTTACTTCACGAAAGCTTCTGGCGAGTGTCACACTGGCCGTCTTTATCTCCGCTGCGCTGAACCTGAGTGCCGTTACCACTGCCATCCGCAGCCTGGTGCCCTCTGTCCGCGCCGACGAATCGTCTGTAGCGCTCGTTGAAGGCGGGCAAACAGTGCAGCTTGCACTTGCTGCCCCGCAAAACGACGCTTCTGTCGTTTCCGAGAGCACGTCTGCCTCAGCAGCAGCAATGGCAGATCAGCCTGTATTGATGCCGTTTGTTGAGCCTGTCGCCTCGGTGTCTTCAACCGAGACCTTGCTGCCAGTCTCATCCTCTGTGCCAGAGGCCGCACGTACGACTGTGGAGGTGGCACCCGTTGTCCAGCAGCAGCTGGCAGCAGTCGCTCCTGCCGCAGTAACGGACAATAGTCCGGTACAGACTGTCAGCGAATCCCAGTTGACCATGGCTGCCGGGGGATCCGCCCGGATTACCGGCCGGACAACCGCGCAGATTGTCGCAACCTCTGTTGATTCCAAGCAAGGCCCAAAGCCGGATCTTGGCGGAGGACAGGGCTTAACATCGTTTTTCCAGGAACACTGGCTTGGAGCTGCAAAGCAGGCTCCTCAGGTGATCGTCGCTAATATGCAATTCGGAGACAAGATCACGATTTCCGGCATCTCCGGTACCATCGACTGGGGCGGAGGTGCAGGGTATCAGAATCCTTCCAGTTGTTTTGGGAACGGACAGAACGCCATTCCAAAGCAGGTGCTCATCTTCCAGTTTTTGGACGCGCAGGGTAATGTCGTTGCCATTCCTGGCGGCGGTGTGCACGGAACGAACTCCATCTGGGGCTCTGCCATGCAGGGCGGCGTGTTTGCGCCGGCCGGTGCGGTCACCCTGGTCGGTTCGTATCCGGACTCCCGCTACGACGACAACCGCGGCAAGTGTAACTTCAGCGTTACCGTTGAAGGCGGAGCGCCTGTGACACCGCCTGCGTCCTGTACGCTCACGCTGGATCAGGTGAAGGCAGCGGTTGCTGCCGGAACAATCGGTTTCTACGACAACGATACCCAGGTGCTTGTAAACAACAACACGGACTGTTCTTTCCCGTTCACCGCTTTCTCGCAGGTGCAGCCGCAGCAGGTAGATATCAAATTCGCTGATGCAGCACCGCATGCGACAACAGCAGTCACACTCATGACACCTCCCTGTGGCACCTTCGATTTCGATGCCTGGTACGGCAAGAGCGAAGTGACGCAGAATAACTGGGCGGTAAACGCGTTGTTTGGAAATCGTCACAATCGTCCTGCCTGTCCGTCTTCCAGCTCCTCCTCCGTGCCATCGGCATGCACGCTGACAGTCGCGCAGGTAAAAGTGGCCATTGCCCAGGGTACTATCATCATCAACCGCAACGGTTCTCTCAACTCCATCTCCGTGACCAACAACACCGACTGTTCCTTCCCTGTGACATCCGCTTCTTTCTCCATTCTCACCGGCGGCTCACAGGTATTGTTTGACCAGCGCTTTGCAACCGTTGCCCCTCATTCCGTCTATCCGGGCATCGTCAATGTCCCGTCTTGCGGCGCTTACCAGCTGGATCTGTGGTACGGCAACTCGACATACACGAACAACAACTGGCCAGTCAACGGCCTCGACGGGGAAATCCTCCCGGGCACCGTCTGTTCTTCCAGCAGCTCCTCCAGCGTATCCAGCTCCTCCAGTTCGTCTTCCTCGTCCGTACCGACCAATTGTTTTGCGCCATTTACCATTGCTCAGACCAAGGCGGCAATTGCCCGCGGCGATCTGCGTTTTGAGGTGCAGTCCGACGGTAGTGTCAGAATTGTGAATAATACCGGCTGCAGTATCCCGTTCGGGGCTACCACAGTCGTGTATTCCAGTCCGGTCACTTATCTTAACACCCAGAAAATCGTGGTGCAGACAGGCACCAGTCAGATTGTCACTTTTGCTCCTATCCCTTGTGGCGTAGGCGGTGCTCATGCCATCTGGTTCGGCTACACCGATCCGACGAATAACCAGTGGGATATAAACGGTCTCTACGGTTTGCCTGTAAGTGCGATCTCTTGTTCTTCCAGCTCCTCCTCCGTGCCATCGGCATGCACGCTGACAGTCGCGCAGGTAAAAGTGGCCATTGCCCAGGGTACTATCATCATCAACCGCAACGGTTCTCTCAACTCCATCTCCGTGACCAACAACACCGACTGTTCCTTCCCTGTGACATCCGCTTCTTTCTCCATTCTCACCGGCGGCTCACAGGTATTGTTTGACCAGCGCTTTGCAACCGTTGCCCCTCATTCCGTCTATCCGGGCATCGTCAATGTCCCGTCTTGCGGCGCTTACCAGCTGGATCTGTGGTACGGCAACTCGACATACACGAACAACAACTGGCCAGTCAACGGCCTCGACGGGGAAATCCTCCCGGGCACCGTCTGTTCTTCCAGCAGCTCCTCCAGCGTATCCAGCTCCTCCAGTTCGTCTTCCTCGTCCGTACCGACAACCTGTACGTCGCCTCTGACACTGGAACAGGTGAAGGCGTTCATCGCATCCGGTCAGATTACCATCAACCGTAACGGAACGACAGACACGCTGACGATTACCAACAACACGGACTGTTCTTTCCCTGCGTCGTTTGCTTCGTTTGCCATTGCCTGTAACGGCACACAGTCTCTGTACAGCACATTCTTTGCCACCATTCCTGCTCGTTCTGTCTATCCGGGCAAACTGCTGGTTCCAACCGGCTATCATCAGATTGATGTCTGGTACGGCACGGATACGCATCCGAACAACAACTGGCCGGTGAACGGTCTCGACGGTGAGTTGGTCGGCACGCCTGGCATCTGTACGCCGGACGGCGGCGGTGGTGGCGGCAGCAATAACAACTCGAATACCAACACGTTCAGCCCTGTCATCAACAACTACTCGTACAATTCAGCTCCGCCCTACTATCCTCAGTACGCCTACAACTACGATGCACAGCCCGTGTACCAGCAGCCGGTATACCAGCAGCCGATCCAGCAGCAGCAACAGCAGCAGCAGATTATCCAGCCGCTGCCGCAGATCAGCTTTGAAGGCTACGTGATGCCGCAGACAGGAACAGATATGGGGGTGCTCAGCATGATGCTTACGAGCATGAGCGGTCTGGCGTCTGCCTTCGGCTTGCGCCGCATGAAGAGATTTCTTATCTAACATCCGACTTTTGTGGAAACAGGTAGGCTAAGGGAAGAAGCTGAAAGACTCCGCGCAAGCGGGGTTTTCAGCTTATGATTGCGTATGATGCGCCCGTGTCTTTGTGATAGTATGGACCGCTATGCGCCGCAGCCCAGACCAGGCGGATTCCTTGCCCCGCCTTCCCGCCATCGTGGAGTTCAGCAACAATCCTCTTGCGGGAATTGAATGCATACGTCGCCGGATAGAAAAAAGAATGCAGGCACTGTTTGTCTGTGGCTGCAGACATGAATTACAGCTGGCGGCCAGCACTCCGCAATTGCCAATTATTTCTCCAGACGCTGCGCTTTGCCCGCATTCCGTCCGCATTGCCAACCCAGGCTGCGCGCATGCTGGCAAAACGCTGCAGCCCGACCCGTTTTTTACCGATGTGCACCGATTGGTTCAATTGCATGTCCTGGACCCGCAGTGGCACATAATGTCCGAAGTTTTAACACATCGCATCACCATTTTTGACGGACGTGTCAGCCGTCTTGCAAAAAGCGGGCAATCGGTATCATTACCAAATTTGCAGACTGACCAACAGCCGCTTATTGCTGCCGTCCGTCAGTGTGGCGAAGCGTTGCTGCAAGTGCTTGCACTGCAGGCGGATCGCCTGCGTCAGACCGGATCGCTTGTCGCCGGCATCAAGCCGCCTGTTGAGTTGTGGGAGACGGTAAAACAGTGAGGGTGAGGTGAAAATTCGTACGTTCTCATTAGAACTCCTCACGAAGCATTCTCCGCACACTGTAAACACCTGGGTGTTCGGATTTGAATGAGAATTCGGGTGCTTTGAGCAATTTGCCAAAAATATAAAAATATAGTATAATATAATAAAAGATGTCACACACACCAACACCACATGCCGCTTCGCCGCGTTCGCTCGCCGGGGCTTTGTCCGGTGTTCTGGCGTGTGCCATATTTCTCACTGCACTGGGAACCGACGCGTCGGGGAGTTTGGCGGCAGCCAAACGCGAACAGAACCAGCGCCGTACTATTGTACCGATTGCGGACTTTGCAGCCGGCCGCACGATTGCCGATGCGTCTACGGACAATCGCATTGCCGGTGCCATGCGCGAGAGACGATCGGTGATGAACGCCAGCATCCGGCTGTCCTTTGTGTTTCCGGACAATCGCCGCATCGATCCGTGGATACTGGCATTCAAAGATCATCCGCAGTGGATCCGCGTGGAAGATGACGGAGCCAGCCTGTTTTCGGCGGTCGATGTGGACGCCATGATGGCGGATCTCACACGATCATTGATGCGCTCATTCCCTCCGGCGGTATCGTGCACGATGACCGCTACGACCACCGATAAACAGGGAACACTCAGGCCGGTATGGAAAGACAGTGCATGTGTCGCTCGTACCGGCGTCTTGTTCCATCAGGCGGCACTCAAAGAAGCACTGCGTGACGCACTGCTGTCTGGCGGCACGGACGTGACAGTCGTGTTTACGGCAGACCAGCCTGTATTGCAGGACGAAGTGCACCATCTGTCATTGTCGCTTCTGTCGGTCGGGCGCTCGAACTTTGAGGGATCGGATCCCAACCGCGCGGCGAATGTGCGCAAAGTGATGAGCGAGAGGGTGCATAACATCATCGTGCCCGCCGGTGCGATATTCTCTTTCAATGCCATGCTCGGCGACCTCCAGACCAAAGACGGCTGGCGTATGGGGCTGGGTATTTTTGAAGACGGCCAGCTGAAGCCCACACTGGGTGGCGGTATCTGTCAGGGTTCCACCACTCTCTACCGCGCCGCGCTGGAGGCCGGCATGCCGCTCCTCGAACACAAAAGCCACAGCCTCTTCGTGCACTATTATGAGCAGTACGGCATCGGACAGGATGTGACGATTTACCTGGGTTCCCAGGATTTCAGCTTCAAAAATGATTTTGCAACGCCCATCGTCATTCAGGCGGAGACAAGCGGATCCGACGCGTACGTCCGCATCTTTGCCGTACCGGACAGCCGGTCGGTGACAGTGAGCGGGCCGTACTTCGCCCAAAACGCTCCGGCAGATTTGAAAGTGAATAACCGGTCTGTGCGTCACAATGAAATTGTCTGGCTGCGTTCAGTCACGTATAAAGACGGGACTGTCGCGGCGGACCAGCTGGTATCGCGTTACAAGTATGCCTTGCGCGCCGTTGCCGACACATGGATTGCAACACACCTTCCGCCGGCACCATTGCTGGCGAAGTATTGACGGGCGGCCTTCGTCCTTTCAAGATGTCACCATGAATCATATCGGTCGCAGCTTTGCAGTGGCGTTTGCGTTGATTGTTGCCGTACTGGTGCTCCTGAAAACGCCTGTTGTCGGACCCGCTCTGCAGGCATCTCTTGCAGGCGTGTCGGCCAGTCTGCTTGGCAGGCACTGAAGCAGGAGGAGTCGGGAACTCAGCGTATTGTTGTGCGAGGCGTTCGGTTGATGCTGTTCCAGACGCCGATAATCCCGCCAACATAGACAAGGTATACCAGGCCTTCCAGCAGAGTCATTTTGTCGTTGTATCCCAGCAATGCTTTCATCATGCTGCCGGCAAATGCATCAGCTGACAGCACGGGGTGAGCGGCGAGATTCCAGAGCGTCATGCTTTCCGGCAGCAGACCGGCTTCCATGAACTCATGTGCACCGTGAGCGGCCAGGCCGGCGGCAAACAGAATCAGGATGATGCCGCTGATGCGGAAGAACGATTTGATCGGCAGATACCGCATTCCTTTAAACAGCAGGTAGCTGATGGCGACTGCCAGCACGATACCCAGCACCGCGCCTGCAGAACTGTAGGCGGACTGCGCCTGCAGAAATGCGGCTTTCAGGAAAATCACTGTTTCCGTGCCTTCGCGTGCGATGCTCAAAAACGCCAGCAGCATGAGTCCGACAGGGTGGTCGCGTTCAATGTGCGTTTCGACTTTCTGCTCGATGGAGCGCCTGAGTGAGGCGCTCTGGCGCATCATCCAGATAATCATCCAGCTTAAAAGGCCGGCTGCAACCAGCATGGTCATGCCTTCGTAGATTTCCTCGGCTCTGCCGGTAAAGCCGCCCAGCAGCCGGTCGAAGACATAAGCCAGCACCAGGCTGAACATCGCGCCAAGTCCGACACCGCTCCAGATGAATCGTTCGTGGTGCGCATTCTCCGTTTTGCGCAGATACGCAAGAATGATCCCGACAACCAGCGACGCTTCCAGTGTTTCACGAAACGTAATAAGCAGAGCGATACTCATAAGCCGGGTGGAAAAATTGGATGAAGTGTCGCTTTTTCGAAGAGGCGACAGAGGAGATTATAGGGATAATTTTCCCCGAAGGAAGATGATTTGTGTACGGGGAAAGAGTGCTCGGCAGCAGTGTCAGCCAACTCCCTCGTTGCTGCTTCCGTTGTCTCAGGCAATCGGCAGCTGGATGTACACGCTCGTTCCCTTGCCCTGCTTGCTTTCCAGCCATATGCGGCCGCCGGCGCGTTCGACGATGCCGCGCACGATGTACAAGCCGAGTCCGCTGCCGTCCGGTTTATACTTGTTGGCGTTGGAGCCGCGTGCGAATTCTTCAAAGATGCGCTTCATATCGACTTCCGGAATGCCGTATCCCTGGTCGTGCACTTCGATTTGAGCATGTCTCACTGTCTGGGTGACACGGATGGTTGTCGTGCTTCCCGGTGGTGAAAAATCGATGGAGTTTCCCAGCAGTTCGCGCAGCACCGCATCGATCAGTTTTTTGTCGAGCTTCATTTTGGTATCGCTGTCGAGAGACAGTACGAGCTTCTGGCGGTAGCGCTCCAGACGCGGTTCAAATTCCCGGGCGATGTGGGTGATAATCTGGCTCAGCGAGACGACTTCGGGCTGGTACAGAATGGTCCCCTCGTGCACCTGGTCGGCGTCCCGCAGAGAGTTGAGAATATTGCCAAGCCGGCTCATGCCCTCTTCCATGCTTGCAACGTATTTGTCCACCGGCTCATTCTCTTTGCGGTCTTTGAGCATTTCCAGCGACCAGTTGAGAATAGTCAGCGGACTGCCCAGCTGATGGAAGGCAAGGCGCAGCAGTCCGGCCCGTTCCAGATCCAGGCGTTTGAGAATTTCAAGCTGGCGCGTGGAAATGTAAAACACAATCGTCCCGGCAATCAGCACTGCCGACAGAATGATGAGCAGAAATGCCAGCGGCGAGAAAATGCTGTGTGAAATGCTGGTATAGTCCTGCGCATCCATGTCAATGCCGAGGATGGCGACGGATTTGCCCGATGCGTCCGCAATGGGGGCGTAGCCCGAGATGACAGTTCCCCACTGGTCTGTGTTGATTTCGCTGTCGACCGACGGATGTAAAAACGCCTCGTTCTGCATGGTCGGCTGACTGGAAATATCGTACGTCTGGCCGGGAACGCCTGCGTTTTCTTCCGGATCGATCATGCCGTTGTGGTTGGCGTCACGCAGGTCACGCGGCGTCGCATCGTCGCTGTCGGCAATAAACGCCAGCTCCTGCGGACGAGATGTGCGTCGCATCAGGTATGCACTGCGGATGTTGGGTACCGTGTCTTTGATCAGTTTCAGCCGCTGCACGGTGTCCAGATACGTGGACCCGGTCATATCCTGCGGACCGCGGATGCTTTCCAGTAATTGTCCGTCAAACTGCATTGCGGCAGCGGCAGCCGTGCTGCGGAGTTTGTCCTTCAGCTGGTTTTCCATGATGATTTTCCCGCGCACGAAAAACATGAGACCGATCAGCGAAACGATCAGCACAATGGTCATGCAATACACCGCAATCGTCCAGTTGGAACGATAGGCTTTTTGTACAAGGGTGTATTTTGTGTGCATAATCTCATCATTGTACCAGATTATGCTATTTTTAGCCAGATTCCCGGAAGGAGGGTGTGATGAGCGCTGAAAACCACCGTCTGGCCCGGCCGGTGGATTTATCCGGGTGCATGGATTACAATCGTCATTGTAGGTTTGTAGCAAATAAAAGAGGTAAAATTTGTATACAATATATGTTCATTAATCGCGGCACATGTCCGCTCATCCATGAAAGACGCTCTTCCTTCTCCCTATTCGGCCACGCAGCTTGTCGCGGAAATCTGGCGGCGTATCCAGCCGTACCGGTGGAAGTTTCTGCTTGCCACGCTTTTGCGACTGACTGCCGATATTATCTGGCTGTACCCGGCCTATGCGCTCTCGCACATTGTCACGCTGCTTGCGCAGTCACCGTCACCCGGAGTGCTGCACAGTATTCTTGGCATTCTGACGGCATGGGTGATGGCGTCCGTCATCCGTTTTACCGCTATCGACACTGCCAAATACATCGGCTTTCTGATTGCCGAACGCATTGCGGTTGATGCGCAGTACGAAACGATTTCCCATCTCCTGCGGCTGCAGATGTCCTGGCAGGAGAAGGAAAATACGGGAAACAAGGTCAAGCGACTGCAGCGTGGAGCGGACGGTCTTGCCATCATCACGCGCATGTGGTTTATCAACTTCATTGAAATTTTTGTGAACTTCGTCGGCATGAGCATCATCATTGCCGGATTTGACTGGAGAATGGCAGTTGTCATTCTGGCGTTTCTGGTTACGTATTACCTGTTTTCCCGACAACTGACGCGCAAGACGGTAGCGCAGGTGAACAGGGTCAATATCGCCGAAGAGGAAGTGTCGGGTTTTGCCTTTGAGGTGATGAACAATATCCGGACCGTGAAAGTGCTCGGTATCCGCCGGTCGCTGCTCGATATTCTGCGCACCCATATGGACGAACTGTTTGTCAGGATACGATCGCGCGTGCTGTGGTTTCGCATACGCCAGGTGGTGCTCAGCGGCTGGGGACAGGTGTTCCGGCTCGGTGCGGTAATGGGGATTATGTATGGCATCTGGCACGGTTACTATCCTGTCGGCTTCCTCATTCTTTTTTACGGCTACTTCGATCGTATCTGGGCATCGGTCGATGAGCTGGCGCAGGTGGCACAGGAATTTTCCAGTTCCCAATATTCCATAGCGCGGATGACGGACATCCTGCGCGAACCGCCGCAGCCGGCCGGGCACAAGGATTTTCCTGCGGACTGGAAAAAGATCGACGTGCGTAACCTGCACTTTGCCTACGGAAACAATGCTGTGCTGAATAATATTTCGTTCACCATCAGGCGCGGTGAAAAACTCGGCATTGTCGGTTTGTCCGGCGCCGGAAAATCCACGCTCATGCGCATTCTTTTGAAAGAGCGCGAGGAGTACGAAGGGGAAATTCTGATTGACGGCGTTTCCCTGCGCGACATCCGGCGCGATGCATATTTCGAGCGCACTGCCGCCGTGTTGCAGGAAACAGAAGTGTTCAATGTATCGCTGAAAGACAATGTGACGATTGCAAACGCGAGCAGAAAGGACGACGCACAGTTGTTTGACCGCTCGCTTGTCATCGCCCACGTGAAGGATTTTCTGACCAAGCTGCCGCGCAAGGAGCAAACGGTCATCGGCGAGAAGGGGATCAAGCTCTCGGGCGGAGAAAGGCAGAGACTGGGCCTTGCCAGAGCCATTTTCAAGCAGCCGGACATACTGTTTCTCGATGAAGCCACCTCTCACCTCGACCTGGAGTCCGAGCAGAAGATACGCGATTCACTGCATACATTTTTCCGTTCAGTAACGGCCGTCGTCATCGCCCATCGTCTGACCACGATCCGCGAGATGGACACGGTCATCGTGCTGGAAAAAGGCGCGATCGTGGAATCCGGCTCTTTCGATCAGCTGATGAAAAAGAAGGGAAAGTTCTTCGAGCTGTGGGAGAGGCAGAAGCTATAATATGAGGATGAGAAGAGGAGAAGAGCAGAGGGTGAGAGGAAAGTGGATAATGATTGCACAAATTTTGTGCTTTAATGACTGTCATTTCCTCTCATCTTTGCATCCTCTGATCTTCATATCCTCTACATCATCGTATCCTCTTTATTTCATCGTCACCCATTCCGAAAACGCCAGATTGAACATTTTTTTTGTCCGATCATACGTGACGGTGAATTGAGTCGGAAAAAGCGTGTCCTTGCCCACGGTCAGAGGCAGATTGACAGGCATACTGATGGGCTTTTTTGTCAGCAGTTTCTCGAGTGTGATGAGAGGCGTGAGTGCCACCATACGCCCGCTGTAGTATTGGAGGGACATCGTATGGGTGAACAGTGGCTTATTGACCAGATCCTGCTCCGGAGACGTGATATCGATTGCCCGATTGCCGAAAAACGGCACACAGTCGCCATTGGGAGGCAGCCCTGGTTTATCCATCGCGTAGCTATCGGGGAAACGGTCAGCCGATACATCGAGTGTGAGCAGGCAGTTAATTTTGTTCTGTTGCTCGGGTGTAACAGTCAAAAAATGAAACGCAAAATGCCCGGGTGCATAGGGATCGGTTGAATTTTTTGCCGTGGGAACGAATGTAATCTCCACATGGTCCAGGTACGTCGTCTTTTTTACTTCTGCCGGAAGATCCAGTTGAACGACAGGCAAAGAGACATTACCGCCACTCAGCGTTCTGATCGCTTCTTCCATTGCGCTGCCCGGAATGAGAATGCCGGCTTCAACGACGTTCTTCTTTTTTGCATCGAGAGTTTGGTAGCTCTCGATCATCGAGCCGTAAAAGGATGTGCGCAGCGACGGAGGGGGAGTGGAGCGCGTCCTGCCGGTGCCGGTTTCGATGCCATTCTGAGCGTTTTTTGCGGCAATGGCAGATGACAGTGCAGCCGAGATATCCGCGTTCGGCGCTGGCGGGGTTTTGGTACAGGCCGACAGGAGCAGCGCGATAGTGATCGGCGCAAAGCAGGCCGGAAGCAGAAGTTTTTTCAGCATAGGCAGGCAGTATGGCGTGCAGTCATACTTGCTTACAAGATGGGAAATACAGTGTACTGCTATTAAGATGAGGCTCATCATTCGTAGGCCTGGCCCCTCACCCCAACCCCTCTCCCCGCTAAAGCGGCAGAGAGGGGAGCTTCGATGATGATTGATTGGAAAACCGGGAGTTGGTCATTGGAACTTTTTGTCATTTGTTTCTTGTATCTTGGTAATTTTTACCATTGTCTCATCTTCACTTCGCCATCCACCTATATAACTGCATTGCCGCAATCGATCCCACGATCGGACCGAGCAAATACATCGGTCCGGCCGAGCCGATGCCAAAAGCAACGGCAGGATTGAGGACGCCATTGGAGCCAAGACCTGCGGCGATCAGAATGCCAAGCAGCAGCGAGGTGCCAATCACAAGACCGGATGCAACGTCCGATACTTTTCCGTACACAACCGAACTCACACCGAATGCCAAAAAGAACGTGCCGATTGTCTCGGCCGCGAGAATCGTAACATCAGTATTAACTGTGACAGCCGGCTGATTGAAGGCAAAAAGACCGACCACGAGCATAGCCACAGCTGCTCCGATCAATTCGGAAACAATGTACAAACCCGCCTGTTGGGCGTTGATTTTTTTGATACTCCATAAGCCAAGTGTGACAGCCGGATTTAGATGCGCACCGCTGATGGCTCCGATGGTATAGACAAACAGCCCCAGCACGGTTGCGGCGACGAGCGGGGTGGGGAGTGCGCCGACTTTTCCAAGCAGGGACAGCGAGACTGCGAGAGTGAGTGTGAATGTGCCGATAATTTCTGCGATGTATGGTTTGTAAGGAAGTGTTTTCATAAAAAGGAAAAAGGACAGAATAAACGGAGTATAGCAGGGAAATATAGGTGAAGGACATGATTTGCGGCACAGGCAAGCCATCTAGCAGGACATCAGCCGAAGAAGCGGAATCAGGTCTGCCTGTGAACAGGATTGCTCAGCGTTCATCGATGCAGTCGTATTGACGTATAATTATTCTGATCTATTAAATCTGCATATAAAAAGCAAAATAACAGATCACAATATTTATTCATTAGAATGAGTGATGTCGCTGAGCCAGGGATTTTCTTTAAGCAGAATGCGTGTCGGAACAGAGGTCGGGTTCCTCCAGTCCGGCGGCAGAAGTTCGATGAGCAGTGCGCGAGCTCGTGCCACTTTTGCCCGGTCGCCGAGCAGGGCAAAGCAGTGTGCGGCGATGCGCAGGTATGTCACGCGGCCCGGGGAATGGACGGATGCTTTCGCCAGGTAGGCTTCGGTGAGGATGCGGTCGCCCTGCAGCGCGGTTTTCCAGGCGGCGAGAAGGTACGCAAAGCCGTCTGTACCGCCTGTGAGTTGTTCTAAAAGCATCAGTTCACGCGTGATGTGTCTGCCAGCTTGTCGGGTAAGCTCCGCGTCGTCTGTCATGGTAACGAGATCGAGCTGCAGTTCGAGTGCGTCTATGAGATGTACTCTGTCGAAGGGAAACGTGTGGACGCCCTGCGCCGAGAAAACAAGTGCGGCTTGCAGATCGTTTCCGGCAAGCGCGCGCCTGGCGCGCGCCATCTGCAGATCACTGCGCATCCAGCAGAGCGTACCGACAACCAGTGTCCCAAGCAGCAAAAGAACGACAGACAGGCTGAGGGTATCGAGCTGCGATCGAACGTGCTTGTACGACGGCAAAAGCAGGCCGAGTGTCACGCCGGTTATAAAAAAGAAGGTGACGGCGGTTGTGACAGTGTGGAAAACAAACAGCAGGCACAGACTGCTGCCTGCGAGCGCAAGCGCGTACGGCCGGGGGTCGTGTGTGTGCGGACGGCTGTTTGCATCGGTAGCAGTCGCAATAAGTGACAGTACAAACAGATAAAAAATCACCGCTCCTGCTATGCCAAGTGACAGAGCGAGATCGAAAATCTGACTGTGCGCGCGGTCGATGCGGACTGTCAGCGGCTCGTAACGTATGATCTCCGGCGAGAGGAATGTACTCGAGACCAGTCCCAGAGTGTCCGGCCCGTAGCCGTAGGGGCGGTGGGCGATCATGCGCACTGCCGCGTTCCAGAGAAGAATCCGCGAAGACTGCGACCGCGTGTCTTCGCCAGCCGTACTGAAGCGCACCTGGGCAAAGCAGCTGCCAAGGCCAAGGACAACAATGCTGGCGGTGAGAGCGGCCGCCCAGTGCGGCCATCGGAATTTTTTCACACGGCTGCGGTGCCACCAGACGCCCAGTATGATCATGGCAACCAGGCCGAAGAACGCGGCGCGGCTGACGGTTGCAAGCAGCAGAATGCAGCTTCCTATAACCAGTCCGGCCGCCAGAATGCGCGCGGCTCCGGCAGCACGGATCATGTACCGGGAGACGATCGGAACAACCAGAAGCAGCCACAGGCCCAGTGCATTCGGCTGACCGAGAGTGGAGAAATTGCGGCCCAGAAACACATCGCTCTGCCACTGCGACTGCAGCGGATCGAGGTGCAGAATCTGCAGAATGCCGTACAGAACGACGCCGCTTGCCGCTGCCAGCAGCGTGTATTCGACATAGCGTCTGCCCTGTGGAGTGCTTGCCATATGCATACCGATGAGCATCCAGGCGAAATACAGAATGTAGGCGAACGCTCCTTCAAAACGCGCCGATGCGCCGACTATGCTCTGCAGCGGTGCGACAGACCATGCGGGCGACAGAATGGCGATGAGGAAAAATGCCAGGCCCGCCTGTCCGATCCTGCTTCGGCGCAGACGGCCAAGGCAGTCTGCGCGTTCGGCCAGAATTCCAGCGATACCGATGCATGCGCCAAGCGCCAGCAGTGCGGTTTTGGGCAGCTCGAAAGGCAGGCCGTCTGCCGGTATGGCGGCCAGCACGCCGGCGACAAACGCGGCACCGGTCCACGGTTTCCAGTCGGTACGTGCGTGTGAGTGTTGCCGCAGGTGTGCGAAAGAGGGAATGGAGGTGATGCTACTGCAGCGGGAACGCCCGCTCAAGATGCGGTACGTCATTCTGCGGCAAAACGCCATGCAATCGGACAGACACAGTTGTTACCGGACTTTGATGATGGCATCCGCCGTCTTTCCGTCTTTGCTGACGCGAAGCGTGTACGTGCCGGATGCCGCCGGCTTGAACGTACAGGCATTCACAGACTGGCATTCTGGAATAACAGTGCCATTCATACTATAGGTTGCTGTTACAAGTTTGGATTCTGTCGGTGTATTGCTGTAAAAACCGCGTGCCTGGAGTGTTAGTTTGGTGCCGGTTTTCATGCGCAGCGGCATGCGGCCAAGTGTGGAAGACAGCTGCAGACGCATGAGTGTTGGCTTGGTCTGGGCAAGCAGTTCGGTAACCGAATCGGCTGCGCGGTGCACGTCTGCATCGGCGCTCACAGAACGCGCGGCCGCACTCGGCGACACATCGGTTTCCTGAGTAAAGTGGCTTATGGCTGCAGCCGGCAGAAAGGTGGCCATCCCCGGGTGCAAGGCCTGTATCCACAGCGATACGCCGCTGCCGATAATAAGAGCCATCACTGCGCCAGGGGCCAGCCAGTTACTGCGCGCCTGAATGAATGTGTGTTTGGCCATACGGGGTGTATTTTATATATTATAACATAATTATTAAAATTATGCAAATACAGGTTAATTCAGATCTGTTCCCTGAAACAGTGACAGCGGAACCTCATGCGGATTATTCCAAGTTGGCTAGCAGCGATTCATTGCGTTCTTGCAAAGCCGCTCTCAGTGTTTGTTGCGCAGAAAGTGTCTCGCGCAATTCTGGAAGTGACTCTTTCAGCAGACGCAATGCAGTGCTTAATTCCGTATGCGATTGACGGAAAGCAATTCTCTTTGCGTCTGTGTCCAGACCGTTCTCCTCTTTCCAGGCCCTGGAAGCGCCATTCATTTTGCCGAGTATGGTTGCTTTTTCAGTCAGAACAGGAGTCTGTGTGCTGAGCATTGTTTCTGCATCCGCGATCTTCCTTTCCAATTCGTTGATTCTTGTTGCGAGCGCAAGAATTGCCGTGTCATTCTCGTCATATTCTGCCTCTTTTTCTGGCGGAGTCATATCAGCAAGAGGTCTATAAGCAGGTTTGGTTGGTGCTTCCGTCTTGGTGTTCTGCACCGGTTTTGCCGGCTGATGAGACAAAACAGGAGTGCGAGGGTTTTCCGGTTCCCCTGTATTCTCATCATTACTGCCCAATACACCGGAAAGAAGTTTGCCCAACGATGTGCGGGTTCCTTCTGATGATTTTGCTTTTGGGGCTCTGCCTTGCATTAGTTCGATAAGTGCTGAGAGGTGCTCCATAGACTCCATGAAGCGCATCAGGTTTATCGAGCGTGTCTGCATGCAGCAATTCATATATATCCTGATATTTTCTCGAAAGCAGATAATTCGATGATGTGCGCATTTTTTCAGTCGAAAAATGAGCCATTTCTTTACGGAATATACCGTGTGATGGCACAGAATTTTCCTTGGCAGCTTTTTCAAAACTGTCTATATCTATCAGCTCAAGACATTCGGTAATAAGATCCAAAATAAGATGCAACTGATAACGGATCATTGGCGTATGAGCGTGCGCTTCAAGTAGATTCAGTTGCTGCAGAAGATTCTGAAGCTGCGTTTTTCCAATCCCAGATTTTTCTTTACTGACATTTTCAAAAATGTGCTGCACGTTTTCTTTCATAAAATTCTGTCTGTCATCTGCAAAGAGTAGTGCCATTTCGACAAGCGCATACATGTTTAATTTTTTCGGATCCTGAAACACTGTTTGCATCAGCGAGCGAATGTACTGCCGCTTTGATTCATCAGAATGCTGTCGATATTGTTCGCAATCGGCATGAAGATTTTTCCATTCATGTTCATCGAGTACATTCAGATCCAAAATTCTCTTTATTTGTTCAGGGCTTTCTGAAGCAGGGAATAGATGTGACTTTTCTTGTGACAACCCCTCTTCTCGCACATTGTCCGAGAGCCTGTGGGCGGTTTCTTTGCGGAGAGACATAAATAACAGATTATTATACCATAAATAGTAAATCTATGGAATGTTTTACGTAAAAGATACGTGCGTTTGTTCGGAAGTATGCACACAAAATTTACTCTAATAATTTAGCTATATATAAACAAAAAATAAGAATACTAATTTTAAATTTCATCCCATCCAACTAACTCCACTCCCTTCTCCGCTATAAACTCCTTCACCACATCATCGAGCAGCATCCGAAGCTCCGTCTGTCGCTGCGGATCCAGATCATACTTCGTGCCATAGGTAATGGCGCTACCCGGATGAACCATTAGTTCGGTCGTACCGTCTGGCAATTTACTGATGATATGCTTGATATTCTTGATCGATGCATTGCCGGCCAGGCACATGCCCCGGAAATGATCCGTCGTTTCAAAGCCGTTGCCTGCGTAGATCTTCTTGGCGATAAGCGCTTTTTCATTCATTTTTGCAACACGTTCGACCTGTTCTTCGGGCACCACATAACCAAACGGCGGAATCGGCATTTCGTAGGGAATGCGGATTTTGCTGAGTCCGTAGCGTTCCATAATCGGCATCAGGGCAGTCGCAATCATTGGGTGTAAATGCATGTGATGGTGGCTATTGATGTGGGTCGGATAGCCGCAGGTATCGAAAAACCATTCAACCTGCGTACGGATTTCGCGCGACAAATGTTCGGGCTCCACTTCGCCGTCGTTCAGTGCTTCTTCCAGTCTGTGCGGTTCCATAAACATACCGTTGCCTTCCAAAATCGATTCAATCGTTTCGCGCTTGCTCAAGGGAAATTCCTCCGTCAGATTTAGGTGCAGGCCAACCGATACACCCCGTTCGCGCGCATGTTTGGCCGCTGCGTCGCTATCAGTTCCATTGGGATACAGGCTTGTGCTGCTCACCACGCCAAACTCCATACACTGAAAAATGCCATGCGAGCGCTGGCTATTCACCCCCAAATCGTCGGCGTTGATGATGAGGCGTTTCATGAGGGGGAGATGAGAGGAGAAGAGGAGAGGGTGTAGAGGAGGAAAGGAGGAGAGGATAATGGAAATACATTCCACACGAGAGCGCCTTTTCTAGGCGCGGCGGATGCGATAATAACATGTCTCTCAGTTGCTGCTCATAAGCGGCAAAAATAGATCTGTGTATTTTTACTCAATACCCAGAACCTGCCGGTGACGACCGGTGCGAATGAGCAGCAGAATGAGCCGGCCCTCATCTTTTTCATACATCAGTAACCAGTCGGGGCCGATATGACATTCTCTTTTTCCGGCAAAATTGCCGCGTAATTCATGGTCTTTATAGGTATCGGGTAGCTTTTTATCGGAGGCGAGCAAGTCGATTATCCTCTCTAGCTTCGTAAGGTCATATCCCGATTTACCAAGACGGCGGACATCTTTACGAAATTGCTTCGATGTTTGTCGTACATATTCCTTCATTCTGCAAGAATATCCTCCATCATCTCCTTTGTCGATGTATACGATTTTCCATGCTTCTTCGTCCATTCAATATCTTCCAGTAGTTCTTTTTCCTCGGCAACCGTCATGCCGTTTTCTGTCAGAATCTCAAACGGAATACCTTTCTTGGCGATAATCTGCACCAGATAAATATTGATCGCCGTACTTAAATCCAGTCCGAGCTTTTCTAAAATCAGCTGGGCGGATTTCTTGGTTTTCTGATTGGTGCGGATTTGAATAGTGGTATCCATGTCACCAGTATACGTGACACATATGACATTGTACAGACAATGTCATATGCAATAAGCAGAAACCGCTTATAGAGCGGCACGAGCATGGTTTGATGATTGATAATATATACTATTTATGTTATAATATGAATAGTGCACTATCCAACACACACATGGCAAAATATTGTGGAGTATCCCAAACTGCTCTGTTTGTTGCTGTGCTGTATTTTCTCGTATGTGCTGTTCCACGTTGGCGCATTCGGTTCGCTGATGACGGGTATGCACGAATACGGCTATGCGTCGGTCTTTTTGGCAGGGCTCTTGTTCAGCTTCGGTTTTACCACCCCGTTTGCCATTGGCATGTTCATCGTGATGGCGCCCGATGTCCATCCGCTGGCGGCTGCACTGATTGGGGGTTTTGGTGCACTACTGTCAGACATGACCATTTTTAAGTTCGTACGATTTTCTCTGCACGACGAATTCGATCGCATGCGCCGTGTCAAATTTTTCCGCATACTGGCTGCACACCATAGGCGTTTGCCCACTCGCGTGCAGGAATACTTGCTATGGTCTGTCTCTGGCATTGTCATTGCGTCGCCGCTGCCAGATGAACTCGCGACAACGCTGCTTGGAGGGCTTACCGATATCGACGGTCGCAAGTTCGCCATTCTGTGCTTTGCGCTGAATACGATTGGGATATTCCTGATGCTGGCCGGAACGCAGGCGTTTATGGTATGAAGACGGAAAATAAAATATGTATCTATTATTTGTTCAGATAATTCATTTATAGAAAAACAAATTTTTGAACATAAATTTTGATCAATATAATAATATTTTCGCCAGCGGACTCAGACGGAGGTATACCTGCCTGCGAGACATGTTGTGAATCTGGCGGTTCTCTGTGTATTTAATGTCGCTTTAATACCCCAGACGTACACTGAACAGTGTTATCATCCCTCTTCCTATGCACATCCTCCTTATAGAAGATCACGAGACAGTTGCTAGCAACATCAAAAAATTTCTCGAATTGCAGCAATTTGTCGTGAGCGTTGCCCATAACGGCAGTGACGGGCTGGAAATGGCGATGACGCAGGGAGTCGATCTGCTCATTCTGGACATCAACCTGCCGGGCATGGACGGTTACACCATCTGTTCGATGTTGCGTAACAGCGGCAAAAAAATGCCGATTCTGATGCTGACTGCCAGAAGCAAGCAGGCCGAAATGGTGGAAGGTTTAAACCTCGGCGCCGATGATTACTTAGTGAAGCCATTTGATCTGGAGGTGTTGCTCGCCCGCGTACGTGCATTGCTGCGGCGCCAAAGTACGGAAAAGGCGCCCATTCTAAAAGCCGGCAAACTGACGCTCGATACCAACACGCAGGAGGTGCTCAAAAGTTCGAAGAAAATCAATCTGTCTCCCAAAGAGTACGCGTTGCTTGCCTACCTCATGCATCACAAGGGAATCGTTCTCGAGCGTCCGCGCATTCTGGAACACGTGTGGGGTAACAGCGATTCGCTCATGTTTTCCAATACGGTGGACGTGCATATCAACTTCCTCCGTCGTAAACTGGGATCGGATGCGATTATTACCGTTCCTGGAAAGGGGTATAGGATTGCTGAGTAGTTGATGAGCGGGAAGTGGTCAGCGGGAAGCGATAAGAGCTGTCGTATGATCGCAATTACCAACTCCCAAAGTCCCAATTCCCAAGCCCTCAGTCCTAAGCCCTAACCCCTAAGTCCTCACTCCTCGCATGTTCAACCGCATCAGTTACAGAATCGCCGCGCAGTTTACCGCCTTTGTTTTCCTGATGCTCTTTATAACCGGCATGATTTTCCTTGGTGCCAGTTTCGCTGACCGTTACCGGCACAAGCGCGCGCATCTGGAGCAGATGCAGCAGGCGATTTTGCAGCGACAGAAAGGCGGCCGGGATCTTCCGTTGTCCGTGCCGCCGGTGCTGCGCAGCCGCTTGCGCGTGCTGGATGCAAGCGGCAACAGTCTGTTCAGCGGCGAACTCTACGAGCAGATTCCGTTCGAACTGGATGTTGGCATGTCGACCATTACGGTGGAGGCGGAAACATACGATATTCTCACCACGCCTTTGCTGCTGGAAACCGGCCAGCCGGGAGGATTTTTGCAGATTGCCGACCGGTCACCGCCCGATGATTTGTCCAAACAGGTGACGCTGTTTGTATGGGTGAGTCTGGGTATTTCTTTTCTGACATTTGCCGTAGGGCTGTATTTCGCCCGGCGCAGTCTGAAGCCGGCCCAGCAGATGGTGGAGCGACTCGAGCAGTTCACCCAGGATGCCAGCCACGAATTACGCACACCTCTGACCGCCATAAGCACGTCTCTTGATCTTGCTCTTGCAACCGGTGAATTCCGCGAGAACGTATTGAGTGCGAAAAATGATCTGAAGGAAATAAACACGCTTGTGGAACGATTACTTGAACTTGCACGGCTGGATCATTTTCTTCTGCGCAAAGAAGAGGTGAATCTGTCGGCGCTTGTTGAAGAAACCATCGACAGGCACCAGCAGTTTGCCGATCAGAAAAACATTGTCATTGAACGTCACATCGCGCCTGCTGTAAAAGTGCTGGGTGACGGATCGCTCATTCGTCAGATTGTCACCAATCTTCTGGCGAATGCCGTGAAGTTCAATAAAGACGGCGGAAAGATACAGGTAAAACTTACCTCCCATACCCTGGCCGTTCGCGATACGGGGAAGGGCATTGCGCAAGACGCGCTTCCCAATATCTTCAATCGCTTTTATCAGGAAGATACATCGCGCACCAAGGGCAAAACGGGCCTCGGCCTCGGCCTCGCACTCGTCAAACGCATCGTGGATTTGCACGGATGGACTATTCACGCCCAGAGCACGCACGGACAGGAAACAACGTTCACGATGCATTTTTCTCCGGCGAAAAAAGAGAAAGAGACGAAGAAATAAGATTCTTCTTCTGATGGTGCGCCCCTCACCCTAGCCTTCTCCGCGCCACGGCTGGGAGAGGGAATGTAGTAGTATTTCTGTTACTGATTTTGTAATGCAGAGAGTATGGATTCAGGAACAAAATCCATCGATTCGTATAGTTGATCATTGGTAAATCTTTGAACAATGAAGCAGGCTCGTATCACCATCTGCTCGCGGATGTAGTCCGATTTTTCTTTGTATAAATGAGCATCGCCATCAATCTCCACAATGAGTTTTTTCTATACATACACAATCAACAATATAACGATCAATAGGTGATTGTCGTCTGAATTTGAAATCGCCCGGACGGCGATTGCGCAATGTATTCCATAATAAAATTTCAGATTTCGTTTGGCGTTTGCGCAACATTTTTGCTGTGCTGATAGCTCGGGGAACGCGTGTCGATAGCATAAGCTGATGCTGCTTTATACTATTCATGACACGAAAATAGGTTTGTATTGATTTCAGAAGGTAATGTTCCATGTTCCCTCTCCCTTCGCAAAGGGAGAGGGTTAGGGTGAGGGTACGTTGAGTATTAAAATTATTTCATCTATCAAACGTCAGCAGAAAGCCATAAATAGCTCTCGCTTGTTTTCGCGCATAACACTTTAACTCAGCTTTAACATCTCCTGCCTATAGTTGGCATTGTCGCGACACGATCACTTCTTTATTTCTCCCCCCCCCTCTTTCTATGAAGAACAAATTTACACTCGGCGTTGTAGCCGGCATGTCCTCTCTCGCTCTGGCAGTTCCACTCTTTGCACAGATCACGAGCGCGCAGTCTGCCGCAACAATCACGACTCCTACGGCAACAAGTACCAGCTCCACGATGTTTAAGCACACACCACTCACGCAGCAGCAGGTGACAGACTTAGCAGCGAAAGACGGTCTCTTTCTCTCGAATATTGACGCGATGGTAACAGTGCAGAAGAGCGCTGTTGCAACACATCAGTCTGCCTTGACTGCCGCTGCTGCCATTACGGATGAGAAGCAGCGCATGGCTGCCGTCGAGAAAGCCCAGGCGGATATGCGTACGGCAATCGAGGCCGCCATTACCGCGAATCCCAACCTGAAGTACGCCATGATGCCATTTGGTCATGGTGGTGGTCATAAGGGTTTTGGTCACGGCGGCATGGCTAAGGGCGTCCTGGCAACCAAGCTCGGCATGACCGAAGCTGAGCTGCAGACCGCTATCAGCGGCGGCAAGACCGTTGAGCAGCTTGCGGCCGAAAAAGGCATTACGCTTCCGTCTCGCGGTGATTTCCGCTCGCGCGGCGTCATGAACCCCGGAACGTCCGCCCAGTAACTGTCGACGTTCAGAGGTGCAGGAAAAGAGCTCCGGTTACGGGGCTCTTTTTTTAGCCGTCATGCCGGTATGCTGAGCGTATTGCCCATTCATCACAAATGCAGATGTCTTGCAATCGAAGTCGGTCACAGAAGGTCGTGTGTGACACATTCCGTTGCTACAATCAGCTTTATCTTTCCCTCTCGCCTCTTGTCATTTCGCACGCGTTTGTTTGTATTTTTTGCAACACTTCTGTTGACTGTTTTTTTGCTGATACGCATATCGCCTGCATTGGCAGCATATAACACCGATGCTTTGAAGGGGTTCTGGAAGCTTGATGAAGGAACAGGCACAAGCGCTGCCGATGCATCGGGTGACGGCAAGACGGCAACATTGACAGGCTCGCCAGTCTGGACGACCGGCAAGTTCATCAACGGTCTGCAGTTTAACGGGTCGAACTACGCAACAACGTCCGTCACCTGGACGGATACCGGCTCCATCGTTCTCTGGGCCTATCCGACATCATATACTGACTGGATCAGCCCGGCCGGATGGAAGCTGTTGGGTGCGACGAACGGCTACGCGCTCATCGATGAAGGCGGGGCCGGCTCGCCGGGAAGATGGCGCGGTGTTTTTCGGCCGAACAACAGCGGCAATGCCGAAGCGGCCATTACTGCGTCAGCAACTATCACGCAAAACACGTGGAATCATCTGGTTTTGACCTGGGGATTGTCCGGAACGACGTACACCATCAAGTTCTATGTGAACGGATCTCTGCAGGGAACTACCACCTGGGTGGGGACACCGGGTGCCGGCGGGAGGGGAGTGTTTCATTTCGGTAATGCCGGTGATTACCCCGATAACTATTTTGTCGGAAAAGTTGATGATGTCCGTGTGTACAACCGGGTCCTGTCGCAGACCGAAGTGACAGCGCTCGCCAATTCCCTGAATACGACGGCAACATGGGCGGGCGGAACGTCGACCAGCTGGGAGACCGGAGCCAACTGGGATATCGGTGCGGTACCCGATCCGTATACCAATATTGTTGTTGCAGCCACTGCGCGCAGTCCCGTTGTACCGGTTGCCGTATCGGGCGCGGCGCTGACGATCAACACGGGGGCGTTATTGCAGCTGACGGGCAAAAAATTCACCCTCAATGATGTGGGACTCTTCACCAACTACGGCACGCTGGCGGTTTTGGGAAACAGCACCATCAGCATTGCGGCAAATGATACGTCGCACGGCACCGCGATGGTCTACGGAACGGGTTCCTATTCCGGCCTGCCTCTTGGCGGCACGTATTACAACTTCACTATCAATGACGGACTGATGACGTATCTGAAATTTGACGAAAAATCGGGCACGCGCGCTGCCGATGCATCCGGCTATAACGGGTCGGGCACTCTCGTCGGCGGAGCCGTTCCATCAGCAGTTGTCGCGCCGCTGAATTTCCATAATCCGCGCAGCCTGAGTTTCGACGGCATCAACGATCACGTCACGGTTCCCGCCGGGTTCAGCGATTTGCACAATGGTATAACAATTGCGCTGTGGGCCAATCCGTCAGCGACAGGCAACTGGGCGAGGTTTATGGATTTCGGAAACGGCCAGTCGAGTAACAATATTCTGTTCGGACGCAAATCCTCCACGTCCGATTTGTGGTTTGAGATCTATACGGGTGCTACAGGAGGCGGGGTAACGGCTACTGGAGCTATCTCGAATAATCAGTGGCACCATTACGCTGCTACTGTTACGGCAGTCGGTGGGGTGCGTTTGTATAAAGACGGTCAACTTCTTGCGAGCGGCACAACGAATGCGCCCGTGAATATTACGCGTACACTCAACTACATCGGCCGCAGTAACTGGGGTGTCGATGCCTACTACCAGGGGAAAATGGATGACTTCCGTATCTACAACAGAGTGTTGAGTCAGGGTGAAATTGCGGCTCTGGGTGCCGGCAACCAGCCGGCGACAGCGTCGGGCACACTCACGCTTGGCAGCGCGCTGACAGTCAATAACAATCTTACGCTCAACAGCGGACTGCTCGATGTCTCGTCATCGAATTACGGTATTACGGTCGGAGGATCGTGGCTGAACAACGGAGGGACGTTCAATGCGCGTAACGGTACTGTCACATTCGGCTCTTCATCGGCCGGGCTCGAAGTTTTGTCGGGCGGGCAATGGTTTAACAATATGACATTCGGCAGCGGCGGTACGTGGAATACGCGTGATCGATTGACAGCGAGTGGCACTGTTACATTCACTTCGGGTACGCTCGATGCGTCGGGCAGTTATACCGTTCATGCTGGAACCTGGTATGAAAACGGCGGCGGTTTTTCGGCGGAATCGGGTAGCGTGGTTCTGATGTCGCCGGCCAACAGTACTGTCACCAATTTTTCACACTTCAATACATTGCACATCGAAGACCCGACAGAAAGCGGACTCATTGCCTACTGGAAACTGGATGATGGTCAGGCAATCATCCGCGACTCATCCGGGTACGGACACACAGGGGTTCGTACTGGCACGGGCAGTACGTGGAGCGGTTCATCACTTCCGTCGCTCATTCAATTTGATAATGCGTTTGCCATGAAGTTCAATGGCTATAACGACGAGATCGATGTGCCGCAGTCGTCACAGTTCGAATTGCAGGCATTCACTATTTCCGCCTGGATCAATCTGTCATCTGCCGCCGGCGATCGCAATGCGATTGTCACGTACGGGCAGGGTGTGAATATTGGCGGATCCGCCGCCACGGAATCGGTCGCATTTATTTATCATCAAACGGCAAACTTACTGCGATTGCGTCTCGATAACGGCGCCGGTACATCCTTTATAGACTTGCAGCCCAATCCGACGTCCCTTGCTGGTCATTGGTCGCATGTGGTTGCGACATGGGACGGCGCGACGGCAAAAGTCTATCAGGACGGCACGCTTATAGGTTCGCAGACGAGTGCGGATACCATCAACTATACGTCCAATAGCCTGAGTAAACTGCGGATCGGCACATGGTTTGGTAACAATGAACGTTTCTTTAATGGTGCGATGGACGATGTGCGAATCTATAATCGGGCGCTGTCGGCAAACGAAGTCGTAAACCTTTCCCGCGGAAGTTATGCCAATGGCGCACTCTCGACAGCTCTGTTCAGTCTTGGCGCAAATTTGGTGGTAAACGCACTCAGGATAGACAGCGGGCTTTTGTCGACACTGGATTCATCTGTGACCGTCATTCGGAGTGTGATGCAATTGCTGCGCGGTGACGGTTCGCTGACAGTGGGCAGTGGCTACGCTCGACTGGATGGCGGATTACTATTATCTGGTGCTGTGGTAAACGGTACGGCCGGCACGGTGAACATCAATGGCAATATGCTCATGAATACGGGTTCCTTCCTCGCTCCGTCGGGCACTATGACCGTGTCGGGCAATTGGAACAGGCAGGGTGGAACATTTACGCATAATAGCGGCCTGGTCTTTTTCAATGGAACGAATCAAACTCTGTCGGGCAGCACAACATTTAATGCCTTCAAAAAAACTGCTTCTACAAGCGCCACGCTTACATTCGCATCCGGCTCCACACAGACAATTCTTGGCGCACTGACACTCACCGGAGCATCGTCAAGCGCGTTGCTCTCCCTCCGCTCCGGCACTGCCGGCAACCAGTGGAAGATCGATGTCCAGGGAGTACGCAATCTGGCGTACCTGGATGTCAAAGACAGCGAGAACATCAATGCCGCTGCCATGGTTTGTTATACTTCCGCTCAGTTCTGTACTGATTCCGGCAACAATACGAACTGGACGTTCTCTGCCTCAAGTACATCGAGCAGTGTAGCTGATCAGGGAACGACTCAGCGCGGCGGCGGGGGATATGCGCGGTACAATCCGTCCTACAATATCGTCAAAGCGGCGCTCATCCGCTACGCCCAGTCCAGGCAGGGTTCGCAGCAGCAGACGCGCGCGGCCCAGGCGTTTGAGAAGGTGATTGCGGAAAACAAAATCGCGCCTGCCGTACCGACGCCGGATGCCATCGCCCGTTTGCCGCAGAAAGACGGAAGTCTGCAGGCGACAGTGAGCGGCGAGCGTGTCGTCTTTAAAGACGTGAAGACCAAAGACTGGTTTGCGTATTTCGTGTACAAAGTTGCCGAAGGCGGCATCGTCAGCGGCTACAAGAGTGCAGAGGGAAAACTGACCGGCCGCTACGGCCCCGCCAATCCTGTTCTGCGTTCGGAATTGCTCAAAATGGTGATGGAGGCCGCGAAAGTGAATCTGAAAGATCACCCCGGCACGCCGCGCAACCAGTCTGCAAGAGGACAGTGGTCGAGTGCGTACGCGAAAGCAGCCGAGGATCTGGGTCTTTCGGTGTACGTTCCGGAAGTGGATATCTCAAAGCCGGCAACGCGAGGTGAAGTCGTGCAGACAGTTCTGGAGGCATTGCATATGCCGATCGGCAATCACAGGGCGGATTTTTCGGATGTGCCTCTTGCCCATCCGTACACAAACGCAATCGGCATTGCCGCATTCCTCGGCATTGTCTCGGGCGACGCAGATGCCGCAGGCAAGCCGACGGGCAAGTTCCGGCCCGAAGACAGCATTACCCGCGCGGAAGTGGCGAAGATCATTTCGCTGGCGACGGATTTGATGCGCTAGAATCTGGCCTCACTCCGGCGCTGATGCGCCACCTCTCTCCGGCGAGGAGAGAGGAATGCCAGAAAAAATTCCATTCATAATTTAATCAGAGATCCCCTCTACCCTGCTTGAGCAGGGAGAGGGGTTGGGGGTGAGGGGCGAACACGGTATTACTTCTTCACAAACAATTTATATTTACAGCCAGGACAATACGTTTGGTCTTTCGAGATAATAGTCGTGCAGTGATTTCCTTTGCATGTATGAGTGCCATAGCGATAGGCATTGTCCTTAAACTGCTTTGCTTTGCACGAAGAGCACGAGCCGAAAAATTTGGTGGGAACGCCACAAGTTTTACATGTTGGCATAACAAAAAATGAGGAAGAAATAAAAAAAGCGATGGTGATGTGTGTCTGCTTGTTTGGAGCTCTCGAGAGGGGGAGTGCGAAATGATGATGAGGAAATATCCTCATGGTCATCGTTGTTTTGCTATGGTTTATTCCTGATTGGCGGTGAGTGCAATAGATTTGAAAGAATGCTCAATGAAGAGCGCTACGGGAGTAACATAAAATCAAGTAAAAAATTTTTACATTTAAAGTTCATACTACCTTTTGCTGTTGTTACAATGGGAAGCGTGAAAAATGATTGTAGTATGAAGGAATACTCTTCTCCTTATTCCTTCTATGATTCCATTATCTCTTCCCAAAAAATCAGGATTGATCCTGCTGGGTGTTCTTGTCGCAACCGGTGTGAGCACCTATTTTTTTCAGCCGCAGCCGGTGCACGGAACGCCTGACTGTTCAGCGCAAATTGCAGCCGTTTTGGCAGGTACCGGTGGCTTGCTCTCTTTTTTTAATAGTGGCGCCACTTTGACCGCAGCCATCGATTCCGACGACGAAGCCATACAAAGCCACATCAGCAGCGCCTACAGCCTGACCAACGCGCTCTCTACCGCAACCGGATCTCTCAATGCTGCTTCCAGCGGCGCAATCGCGATTATCAACAGTCATCTCGCAGATGTTCTCACTCTGTCCGGTTCATTAAGCGCTTTGCAATCGTCATTTGAAGCACTCATCGCTTCCAGAGACGCAAGTGCGTATGTCGCGGCCATCGATGCATACGAAGCTTGCATGTCTGAATAACGCATTTTTCTGATTTCCTCCCTTTTTCCCTTTATGAAACTACGCACCAAAAGTTTGAGTATAGTACTCACGTTATTATTCGCATTGTCTCTGACGACTTCCGGCTTTGTGCCGACCGTCCGCGCCAATCCGCCTGGCACCGGAGGAGATGATTGTGCTGCAGAGGATGCAGCTCTTGCCGCAGCGCACGCAGCAACCGTAAGTGCCAAGGCCGCATACGATAATGCCTGGTCGATATGGAGATATGACCAGGATGAATTGATTGAATTAAACATTCAATTCGATGCGCTGACGAGATTAAACGGGCCAAATTATGCCCCCTACGGAGATGTATATGCGTATACAGCGGCAATGAAAGATTTGGTTAGAGAAATACAGGCTATGGAAACCACGGCTGTCGCATCTCATATTGCGATGGTCAAAGCTCGTGATGCCTGGCATAAGGCACAAGCTGCCGAAACTGCTGCCCTCATTGCGCTGCTGGAGTGTCTTGGTTTTTGGCCATGAACGTACTGTACTTTTTAAAGAAATTTGCTATAATCATGCAATACTTTCTCTCTCCTATGAAATTCCATACATCAGCAGCGGTTATTCTCTGTAGCCTTGTTTTGTTCCCTCTGCAATCCGTATCGGTTCATGCTCAGGAAATTACGATGACATTGCAGACCGATCAAGCGGTGACCGATCCTTGCAAGAAAGAGAAAGATGCCTACGAGAGTGCAAAAAAAGCTCTCGAAGAAGCTAGTAAAAAAATGGGTGAAGTGACACAGCAGCTGACAGCGGTTGCGGATGAACTCAAGAACCTGGAAGACAAAAAGAATCCAACGAAAGAAGATGTGGAGAAAATGAAAGAGCTGGAAAAAAAGGAAAACGAATTGGTTGAACAGCAGAAAAAGGCCATAAAAGCTGTAAAAGATGCTACTGTCGCCTTTATCAATGCCCTTACTGCCTGGGAGAAGTGCAAGAACAAGCAGGTTGCTCTGGGCGACTTGCCAGACCCGATCATCGGGCAGGAGGGAGTTCTGACAGGCGAATAATGCACCTCCATGAAAAAGCCCCGTTCCATTGGTTCGGGGCTTTTTGTTATGGTGTCTTCAGTGGAATCACTGTCATCTTTTATGCAGTCTTCTGTCCCTTCAGCCGGCTCAACAGTTCCGGGTTGCGGAAGTACGCCGAAACGGTCATGAGCAGGAAGCAGATGTAGATTGGCAGCGCGTCCATGTTGCTGAATCCGTGCGTGAGGTTTGTGGCAAGTGCACCGGCCATGTAGCCGACCATCAGCACAAAGCCGACTGTCGAAGTGCGTGGCACAAGGTACAGAATGACGATAGCGAATTCCAGTACGCCAAGGATATGTTCCATGCTTGGAGTAACACCGAGGAGAGTCATAAACTTAGCGCCTTCGGAATCCGGAGCCTGCGGAACAAATTTCATGACGGCGGCAAAGAGGTTGAATACTGCAACCAGGATAACGCAGATCCACGCGATGATAGAAGAAACACGGGCTTTCATGCAGAAAGGGGGAAAGAAAAGAATGCGCAGAGTGTAGCAAAAATGTCGCTCATAATAAAAGGGCGGCCCTCGGAGCAGAGTCCGAGGGCCGTGGAAGTTGTGCTATCGTATTTCCTCGGCTGAGATTTGGAATTTCTGCCCGCTTCCCCATTTTTGCATGCGCTCGATATCCACTGGTCTTCGGAAGTAGACGTGAGGGTGGTCTCGTATGACAACGAGGAGTTCGTCAGGGCTGCCGCATGGCCATGGTCCTAAGTACCATGTATTCAATCTCAGCGCTTCATTTCTAAAAGGGTTGTTATCAGCGTTAAGAGCACGATATTCCCACGGATCGATTTGGAACGCATGGCCCGTGTACTGGTCGGTGTTCGGATCAAAATTGGCGCGGAACTGCATGGGTCGTCTCCGAATCATGAGGATGGGTAGCACTCTTCCCGGCAAACAATTTTCATGGAAAACTCTTTGCCGGAAAGAAACACAACTTCGATAGAAATGATCAATGCAAGCAATCATCTGTGATTGTTGCTGTAATATAATATAATAATAATTTATTGTGTCAATTATTTGCTACCACATCATGCTCAGGGTACGGGTCAATCGGTTCTTTATTCCTGCCAGCGATATACTTTGGTTATTCTTTCCTCTTCTTCATCTCTATGAAAATACTTCGCGTTATCCTGCGTATTCTCCTCATTCTCGTTCTTATTATGCCGGTACTGGGAGTACTGGGTGTCTTCCCGGCTCCAACAGCTGATATGTATCCACCAAACGGTTGGGCATTTATGAGTGCACTTATGGCAGTGGGTTACATGATGCCGCTCGTCGGCGCTACCTGTGCGGTGTGTGCTGTCTTGCTTGCAATCAACCGCACGGCTTTGGCTGCCATTATCCTGGCACCTTTTACCGTGAACGTGGTGCTGTTCCACATCTTTGCGGAATACGGCCTCTTCCATCCATCGGCCATCCTTGCCGACCTGTTGCTCATCCTCAATGCATTCTTCCTCTGGACTGAGCGCAAGAAGTACAAGGCGCTTTGGTAAGAAATTTTTAACAAGAAATAGGGAGCGAGTGTCGAGCCGCGCTTGATGGCGAAGTACGAGGCACGAATTACGAAGTACGAAATTTCGCACTTCGTAATTCGGTTGTGCTAGTATCAGCAAATGCACGCATCGACTAAACGGCCGGCAACGATTCACGTGCACGACACCATGCAGGTGGCGACCTATACTCTCAGCGAACCGGAAGGGAAGAATTTCGATCCGCGATTCAAGCCAGAGCTGACGCCCAAACAGATGCTCGCACTCGGCGTCTTTGGCGGCAAATACATGACCGATTGCCAGGATGAATTCCCGGCCGACTGGTTTACACATGCAAAGCTGTGTCACGAAAAGCACGATCCGGCGCTCAACTACTTCGGTATAAATGCGAGTCAGCCTCTTACCGAGTGGCGCAGAAAAGGCTGGATTCACCCGGCCGATCCGCGCGGCTGGTTCCAGTGGTACTGTCGCTACTACCAAGGCCGCCGCATGCCGCAGGAGGATGACCGCCAGATAAAGCGCTGGCTCGCTATCCGCCGGCATATTGCTCAAATACGTAAGAACTGCCGGCCAGGGGATATGACTTGCCGGCGAAAGCAGCGGCAGGCTGTGCTGCATTGGGCGTATGATAGTCGGAAAATTTGAGTTCAAGACTGAGTGAAAATCTTTTTTAGTTCAGCATAAATTGCATCCATCCACTCATCGACTTCATCTTTGCAATCCTCTCCCAATCCCATCAAATGTTGACGGATTGATTCTTCATCTCCGCATTCGTAAATAAATGGCAACGTACTATCGGTTCGTCGCAGAATGACATATGCGCGCGTCGCATACTCTTCAATAAGTCCTTCCAGTGCCATTGAGAAATCCCTCTGCGGGTAAAGCTCTTCAATAAATATAAATCCCGGAAGAGTCTTGCCAATCAGCAGTCTATAAATTTCTGATAACTTTGCCACATCGGACTGGCACGCACCGCACAGTAGAGTATATAACTTATCGGCAATCTGCGTACGTAGAGGACTAAATGTAGCCCAGTCACTTTCTTCTTTGAAATTCAATGGCCCGTGAGGAGGAAGAATAACGTTCGCCCCTTCTTCATTGTCATAGACATAGCGCGCCAGCTCCTCGTCACGCATTTCGAGTGAAGCTTCTATCTCTACAAGCTTCTGTACGACCTTCTCAACGTCTGAATGACTGAATTCCATAATAAAAATTGGAAATAGAAAACGGTTTTAAATATGCGATCCGTTTTCGCATTGCTGGCGCAAATACATATCGATACGGCCACGTAGTCGTTCCACATGGAACTGTGTTTCTTTAATTACTATATTTTGCATTCGTGTCTCTTCCAGCTCTCGCTCTTTTTGCGAAAGATTGCTGAAAGAAGATGGTCGGCCATGCCACAGCAATGCATAATGTGCTTTCTGCAACTCGCTAATGAGTTCATAAATGAACTCCAGATGTCCTGTTGGATCTTCTCGTCCTAATCTGTATGGAGGTATGCCAACATCTATGCTGACTTTTGATCGAAAGGCGTCGTTTGACATAAGGTTTAAAGAAAGTGCGCATAAATTGACGCCAAAATTTATTTATGTCAATATACATATGACCGTCATATTTGGTCATTTTTCTACTTTTGCGCATATGATAGACAATCTCTTAAAAGCCTTTCAGTTAAGCGGCAAGGAAATTACTGTCTTCAAGAAGGTGCTGGAACTGGGGCCGCAGCCGGCTTCCAGCATAGCGAGGATTGCAGAATTACCGCGCAATACGGTGCGCAATATGCTGGATTCTCTCTCGCGTAAAGGACTCATTGCCAAGACACGTCGTGGCAATACGCAGTACTACAGCGCGGAAACAAAGGAGAGTCTTATACGTATTCTGGAACATCGTTTGGAACAAACCGAGCAGGAAGTGAAAAATCAGATCGGCCTGCTGGAAAAATACGGTGATGAATTATCGGTACGTCATTATGCAAAAAGCCGTCCGAAAATCACATTTTACGAAGGAACGTCGGGTTTGGAAAAAGTGTATGAAGACACGCTCACGGCCAAAAACGGTTTGCGCTCATGGGGTTCGTTCGATGCCAACCGCGATGCATTGCCGGATTATTTCACGACCTATTATAGGCGTCGTGCAAAGAAAAAAATCCCCATGATATCCATTCATCCGGATACCAAACTCTCACGCGAATATCAGGAACAGGACAGGAAAGAACTTCGTTCGAGCGTACTTGTGCCTTGTGAGAAATTTACCCTCACTCCGGAAATCCAGATCTACAATGACAAAGTAAATATTGTGTCATGGAAAGACAAGCTCGGCATCATTATAGAGAGCCAGGAAATTGCCGACGCTCTTGGGGCGATTTTCAATCTTAGTTATGAGGCTGCAGAGAAGTACGGGAAAAAGTCGCAGGCTAAACGAAAATAAATGCATTTATGATCGTTTATTGTGCTATACTAGCGGCTCGCTCTATTACACCACTGCGATAAGCGCATTTTTAGTTTCACTATCACTCCTATTCGTGGCTTGCCATGAACTGGAGCGAAGCAAGATTTTACGAGGCGGCGCCACGTGAACGAGCGATAGCGAGTTTTTACGTGGGGATGACAGGCTTCGACAGCGTGATACTAGAGAGTGTGTGCTTCTGTCCGGGATGGCAACGGTTCCCGATACCCACATGTTGCAAAAAATATTTGCCGAAAGCAAAATTATGGCTGCTGCACGCAGCATCCTCGACAAGTTCGAGATGCCTGCTCTTGCAATGGCTTAAGGTTTCCCTTTGTGAAACCGCGCTCCCTCTGGATTCTCGCTAGAGAGTAAGGGCGTTACCAGCGAGGCGTCTTGCGTATCGGATGTTGTACGCAACCACGTATCCAGACATCATCCTCACCCATCATCTTTGTTCTTCTCTAAGATGGCGTGAGTATCGAGAAGACCATGACAGTACGGGCCTCCTTTCTACACGTTGGACCCGGGTTCAACTCCCGGCATCTCCACCACACTTCGCTCTTTTTCACTTCGTGAAAAAAGAGCTTCGCGTGGCGAGCCACATACTTCCACTGCGGAGTTTGCCCCGCGAAGCTTTAGCGTAGTGGGGAAATTGCTTCCACAAAGCTTGTGCTTCGCTTGGCAAGTTAGGCTCTATAACTGCTAATAGGGCTCTTTTAGTGATGTGTAATGTGAAATCCAAAAACTTCTTTTAGATTCCCGCAGGCGGGACGCTGCCCGCCTGAATGACTTGTAAAAGTCGGGCAGGCGTCCCGGAGTTGGTTCGGCCTGCGGTCCGTCTGCGACGCCGCGTCGCAGCTGCGGATGATAAAATATGTTTTGAGATTTCATAGAAGAAGCCCTGCTTGACATTTATTTTCCATCTGCCTGAGTGTAGTTACTGCAAGCTCATCGGCATCTTCTTGCCGTTCTTCACAATAAACAGCGTATCATCATTCAACCACTGCGGATGCAGTGCGCCGCCGGTTGCGGTCATCACCGTCTTCATGTCATTCGTCATCAAATCCAGTATCGAGAGAGTGACCTTCTGATTGTTGTTACTTGCTTTTGCATCACTGAAAGCCATTTTGCCGGTGTTGGCGTTGAGTGCTGTGTCGGTGGCGGTAAAATCTTTGTCCAATGCATAGGTATCGATATTTCCGGTGCCGACTGTCAGTTTTGCAAATGCATACGGACGGCCGATGTCCGCCGAGAACCACAGCGCAGAGCCGTCGTCCGACCATGCCTGCGGAACCAGTGTTGTCGGCTTGCCAAAGAAGTTCTCTTTTCGGGAAACAAGACTCTGTGGCAAGTCGCTGCTTGCAAGCGTGCGTTCCAGCGTGCCTGTTCGTACATCGATCAGCTGGAGCGCATGCGCGTTGGCCGCCGCCACAAAGCGTGCCTGTGGCGAAAGGGCGAAGAGGATGTCGCGGCCCTGCATCAGACGCTTGCCGCCCGCTGTCGTGTAGGCCCACAGTTCATCGTGCTCCCCGTTGGCATCCTGTATGCGTTGTACGGCTACCAGCGTGTGGCCGCGGTAATCCAGGCTGCCGGACTGCGTACGCAGCGTTTGCATGCCGCTGAGCAGAACAGGTGATTGTGAAAATGTTGCATCCTGCAGTACGACCGTCTGGCCGCTGGCTGTGAGCATGGTCAGCAGGCTGTACATTTTCGACGTATTCGGACTGGTCATCAGCCGGTGTTGCGTATCGATATCTGCTGCATCCGCTGCAACAGACGAGAGTGATGACGTCTGTGTCGTTATGTTTGCGGCAGGCGGTGGCGATGTGCGGCAGGCGGTGGCGCTCAGCAGTGCGAGAGCGGAACCGGCAAGTCCGACGGAGGTGAGAAACGGTGAGGAGCGGCGAACAGATGTCATGAGAGCAGGTGTTTAAGGAGCCAGTTGAGAAAGCCGAATGCGATGCTCGCAACAATCCAGCCGCCGAAGCCGCCGCCGATGGTCAGTGTGATGAGTGACGGATCCATCAACTGCGTGATTTTCAGTACCGCATACAGGATCGCACCGTTCACAATGATAATCGCAATCAGGTTCGCAAACAGTTTCAGCGGGAACGTAACGATCGACAGAATCGGACGCAGCACGGCATTGAAAATCATTACCAGAATGCCAACGACGATCATCGCCTGTATCCCGCCGGTTACTTCAAATTCACCGGGAATCAGTTTCGTCAGCAGATACACCACGGCAATATTGATGATGGTGGACAGAACCAGCCGAAGGGAGAGTGAGCCTTGTTTAGCCATAGGGAGAGAAAATAAAAATCATGGAAGAGTGTACATCTTCGTGCTCAGTTCTTCGAGAATTGAAGCGTGATGGTGCGGCCTTCTATGTCTGCCGGATGCGCTTCGCCTGTTACTGTGCCGAATGCACTGCGCGTTTCGCGCGCGATCAGATCTTTATAAACAGCAAGAACGTCGTCGGCGCCGCTCACCGTGAGCGTAATGGAATCGGTAAAGGCCAGGCCGCTGTCTTTGCGCAGTTTCTGGACGCTGCGGATAATATCGCGGGCAACACCCTCGAGTAGTAACTCTTGCGAGACAGTCGTATCGAGACTGATGACAATACCGTGATCGGCAGCGATGAGCGGGCCAGAGGGGGGTGGGGGTGTAGATGGC
>ERZ724505.31-NODE-31-length-86107-cov-9.192163_pt1 | contig 86107 bp, 87 predicted proteins | sample MGYA00376038_ERZ724505 | MGnify/ENA primary metagenome ERZ724505 (study PRJEB28724, sample SAMN07190884) | wastewater metagenome | isolation source: effluent of sewage treatment plant in Hong Hong | place: Hong Kong | collected 2016-03-17 ... | reverse complement strand
CGGCGGAAGTAAGTGAGGACCGCGGTTCCATAACTACGATTGTCCACCACAACAACTCCGGTTCTGGGCGGAACCCCACTTCTTCCTGGATGTGATAATACCATAAGCGCGGTTGATTTGAGTAGCCCCATCAGCCGTTCTACTGTGGAAAACTGAACGTCGTGATAGGGTGGGTCAGCAAAAATGATGTCAAATTCCTCAGTTGTAGCGGTTTCAAGCCAATTATTGACCGTAGTTCGGATTAATGTTGTATTATTTTCTACGTTAAGCGTTTCGATATTCTTCGCGATGATTTTCCCTGCAATCTTATCTTTTTCGATAAATACGACTTCGCGTGCGCCGCGACTGAGTGCCTCAAAACCGATGCTACCTGAGCCAGCGAAGGCATCAAGCACCCTTGCACCCTCAATTTCGGAACCAATGCTATTAAACATAGCATTGCGCACTCGTTCGCTCATAGCGTGTGTGCTGCGGCGGTCTGGTGCATCAAGTATACGTCCGCCATATTTTCCCGCGATCAACCGTACATTCATGCGTGTACCTCTTTGAGAGCAGCCATGTAGGCATCGTACCATACTAGCGTTATGGCCAACACCACGCGCGGCAAAAGCTGTTTGTTCGTTAAACGTGCGAGTTCGTTTGTCCAGCCCAGTTTTTTAAATTTTTCATACATATCGAGCGCGGCAATTTCTGTGATAAGCCGCACATAGACGTGCTCGAAACCTTCATTCTCGAGCGACTCAATATCATGGGTGAACGGCATGCCCGACTTGAATTTGTAGGGTTTCGCCGCCACGGCTATACCCGCTTCAAACAATGTATGGCTGGTCATAATGCCCTTCGCGCCCCAGAACTGCCAATTATTCATGATGACTTCTTTTCTGGTCGTACCGCCCATTACCACTTTGCCGCGCACCTTGCGTAGCTTTTCTTCGTCGGTATGTTTCATGTGTCGTATCTGCTCGTGCATCGACTCATGATGCGCGGGCGTGAGGCCATCTGCCACGGCGTGAGCCAGCCAGGCCGCCTCGAACGCGGCCCTGGTGGTATCAGCATCAATCAAAGCCTTCTTGAGATTATGTGTGTGATTACGGATATGCTCTAGTAGTTCACCTTCAGGTTTTTTGGGGTCGATAAAATGAAGCGGTTCATCGCGGCCTGGGCTTTTTAGCTTGATACCATCCGGCCCACGCGAACCCTCAAAATGAAGGATGTCTTTGATATTCGGAAACACGAGCCGAGCATCAAGATACGGCGCTAAATGGCGTCTGGCAATACGATCGACTTTTTGGTGGGTACCAAGGTGTCGACCGGAGCGTTTCTGGCGAGGAAGAGGACCGAATGAATACATGTGTTTAATTTAATGTCGTTATGCGCTGATATTTTTCAACCCGCGTCGCTAACTCTTTATATTGTAGCAAATCTGCCTCACTATGGATGAAGCGATCGGCAGCTTTTGACGCTTTGGCAATCAGCTTAGTATCCGCAAGATTCGCGATTTGCAGATTCAGATCTCCGTGCTGCGCGCGGCCATAAATTTCACCGGGGCCGCGTAGTTTCAAATCAACTTCAGCCAGGTGAAAGCCGTCTTGTGATTTCTCGATTTCACGCAGGCGCTGGCTTGGCTTGGTGGTGTCGCTGGTAAGTAGATAACAGTAGCTTTGGTGCTCGCTACGACCAACTCGGCCACGTAGCTGGTGTAGCTGACTCAGGCCATACTGATCGGCATCTTCTATCAGCATAACTGTCGCGTTCGGCACATCCACGCCAACTTCTACCACTGTGGTACTGACCAGGATATCCAGTTCACCCGACGCGAATCGTTGCATCACGTCATCTTTTTCGCTCGGTTTCATACGGCCATGAAGTAGGCCAATAGTGCGGTGTGAAAATACCGAATTTTTTAGGTTTCGGAATTCAAGTTCCACACTCTTGGTATCATTCTGCGGATTATTATCGATTAAACGGCAAATTATATAGCCTTGGCGGCCTTTTGCGAGCTCTTCATCGATAACCGCATAGAGCTGTTTGCGGCTAGTGGGCGCCCAGATTTTGGTAAGAATGGGCAGGCGATTTTTCGGCTTTTGCGAGATAACCGATACGTCCAGTTCCCCGTATAGGGTAAGCGCCAGACTACGTGGTATCGGTGTAGCCGTCATGGCAAGTAGGTGTGGCATATGCTCGGATTTCTGTAGTAATTCCTGGCGTTGATTCACCCCGAAGCGCTGCTGTTCATCGATTACAACGAAACCGAGATGAGAAAACCGCACAGTCGGCTGCAACAAGGCATGAGTACCTACAAGTACGTCGATATCGCCATTCTTTAGGCTCTTTAAAAGCGCATCGCGAGCTTTTCCTTTCACGGAGCCTGTGAGTAGCGCGACCGATACGCCAAACGGCGCCAACAGCGTTTCAAGCGTGACAGCATGCTGCGAGGCCAGAATTTCAGTTGGGGCTAGGAACGCGGTTTGAAAACCGTGGCTGGCTGCCTGACGCGCACAGAGCCCTGCTACGACAGTTTTACCGGCACCGACATCGCCTTGCAGCAAGCGATTCATCGGTGTTGCTTTTTCGAAATCCTGCAAAATATCCCACGCAGCCTGCTTTTGCGCAGGCGTAAGCTCGAATGGCAAACTAGCCACGAATTTCTTTACGATTGTCTGCTCGAACGGAATCTGCCAGCCTTCCAACTGTGCATTAGCTTGCTTATTTAGTTTTGCCGCCAATATAAGTTCGAAGAGTTCTTCAAAGCCAAGGCGTTCCTTAGCACGCGAAATTTGTGCGCTAGTATTTGGAAAATGCATCCCGAGTAGCGCGTCGCCCAGGGGAATTAAATTCACATCTTTAACGATCGACGGAGGTAGCGTGTCTGGCAGCATGGTCATCAAAGGCCGGAGTTCGGCCAATATCTTGCGTACCAATTGGCTTTTCAGTCCTTTTATTGAAGGGTAGATAGGCAATAATCGGTCTGTTTGCACCGGCAAGTCACTCACCTTTTCAGCACTGGGGTTTGTAAGCTGATGGCGATTGTAGGTGAATTCAAACTCCCCGGAAAAATAGAACTCCTGATCCGGATCTTTCAGCTGAGCCGCGCGATAGGCCTGGTTGAACCATACGGCCTGTAATTTTCCACTTCCGTCTGCCAGAGTTGCGGTCGTAACTGTCATACCCCGCCTTACCCGACGGGTCACGACAGATTCGCAATGAGCTTTAATGGTACGCTTGCCAGGCGTAATCTGTGAAATTGGAGTCACTTCTGAGAAATCTTCGTGCTTGCGTGGAAAAAAATAAAGTAAATCACCCACGGTCTTTAGCCCGGCAAGTTCGAATTGTTCGGCCGTTTTGTCGCCCACGCCCTTTATGCTTGTAAGTGACGTATGTAGGTTCATAATATTAGACTAATCATTCAGCCGCTCGAACAGCACACCCTCTAATTCACGGCTCATGTTTTCAAGCTTTTCGCTTAATAACTCGTATGTAGCCTCATCTTTCCCCTCATCTTGGAACCACTGAATATAAAATTTAAGGATTGGCTCTGTGCCACTTGGCCGTATTGTAATACGCCGCCTTGCGTCACCAAACTCTAACACGAATACATTACTCTTTATGGCATCGATTTCGGTAGTTTCATGTGACGCTGTATCTGTTCGCACACCCGAAGCGTAATCTAACATCGCTGTAACTTTATGAGAAGCTATTTCTTCTACGGGTTTCTCGCGGATGCTCCGCATGATTGTCTGCATATCGGCAAAGCCCTGCGCTCCCTCACAAGTCATGGTATCTAGATGCTCGTTGTATATGCCATACTTTTCATACATTGCAAGCAACGCATCGTATAATGTCTTTCCTTCAGCTTTCAATTCTGCTGCGTATTCAGCGATAATCAACGAAACCGCTCCGTCTTTGTCGCGCGTATAGCTTCCTTTCATGAGTCCGAAGCTTTCTTCACTGCCAGTTACAAACACGCCTCCATCAACCTCACGCTTCGAAATGACTTCACATATCCACTTGAACCCCACATGAAGATTTCCGACACACTCAACACCATATTCAGCAGCAATAGCGGTCAGCAGATCTGTGGTAACGATGGTTTTAGCAATATAGTGTTTTGGCGTTATCTCTTTACGTTTACTCAACTTTTTCAGAGCATACTCAGTAACTAAGGCGGCCGTTTGGTTTCCAGTTAAGTAAATCGTTTTATCACCATGACGCACCATAATCCCAAGCCTGTCAGCATCAGGGTCGTTACTTACTGCGATGTCAGCATTTTCAGCCCACATCAACGCCACTACTCTATCATTTGCAGGCCTTTTCTCAGGATTTGCTCGGCCATCTTCCATTGTAGGGAAATGACCATCCGGTATCATTTGCTCGGGCACTGTAAGCACTTCAAACCCAGCACGTTGAAGAACGGGGAGTGTATTACGTTGTCCCGCCCCGTGTAATGGTGAATAGGCTATGCGGAGGTTTGTTCCTGTTCCCATGCGCTCATTTAGGACCGCATTTATATATGCCTCATCGATTTTATCGCCTATTTCAATGATTCTTCCTTCTATTACAGCCGCATCATAATCATCCAAGGCCCGAATATGCTCTATTGTATCGGCAACATCAAGCACCCCTTTATCGTGAGGTGGAACAAGTTGCGCTCCGTCACTCCAGTACGCTTTGAATCCGTTATACATAGGTGCATTATGACTTGCGGTTATGACCACACCCGCTGCGCATCCTAGCTCGCGTACTGCAAAACTTAGCTCTGGTGTCGAACGAAAGCTTTCGAAGATGTAGGTTTTAAAGCCATTTGCCGCACAGACGCACGCAACATACCGACTCAGCTCAGGAGAGCTTAGTCGCGTATCGCATGCGATAACTACGCCTTTTTGTTCCGCATTTGTATCGAAAGTAGCAGCATATTCGCATAGCGCCTGAGCAGATTCGCCAATCGTTACACGGTTTATCCTGTTTGCGCCGAGACCAACTATACCTCTGCGACCGCCTGTTCCGAACTCAATTTCTTTAAAGAAAGCATCTTCGAGTTCCTGCCACATTTCATCAGCAATCATACGCTCAAGTTCAGCTTTATAGACCTCATACTTTGGCTTAGTTAGCCATGAGGCCACATTGTTCGCTGCATCAGAAGAAAGATGCGCACGATAATCATTCATCATAGTACCTCCACTTGCTAGAGCTTTTATTATAACAAATTTAGCGTACCAAAACGAAGCTGTTCTTGCCTTTGCGAAGTAGCGCAGCTGCGAGAAGTTGCTGGTCTGACTCTATTTTTGAACCATTTAAGGAGATAGCGCTGCCTTCTATAAGCCGTTTTGCTTCGCCATTCGATGCACAAAGATTAGCTTCAACAAGCGCTTCAACGACTGTTTTACCGATTGGTTGAACTGGAATTTCTTCAGCGAGGGCTTCTATATCAGCTACGTCCAGTGTATCGAATTGTGCCCCTCCGAATAGTACCGCAGTCACACGCTCGACAGATTCGCGACGTTCGCGACCATGCACAAGTTCGGTGACTTCGCACGCCAGTGTTTTTTGAAGCGTTCGCTCGCTTGGGTTATTTTCGTGATTGGCGAGTATGTCTTCCACTGTTTCTTTATCAAGCAACGTATATATTTTAATAAGATCTTTGGCTGTTTCATCATCTGTATTTAGCCAAAACTGATAAAACTTGTACGGGCTGGTCTTTGCAGGGTCGAGCCACACGGCGCCATCTTCGGATTTACCAAACTTCACACCCGTTTGCTTGTTTACGATAAGAGGCGCGGTGAAGACGTGTGCCTCTGCCTGCTCCAGGCGACGAATCAATGACACGCCGGTAATGCTATTGCCCCACTGGTCGGCACCGGCAAGCTGAAGCGTGGCACCCTTTTCGCGGAACAAATGAAGGAAGTCGTAGCCTTGGATAAGGCTATAGCTGAACTCAGCATAACTAATGCCGCTACCACCCTCGCCTATACGGCTTTGCACGAAATCGCGGTCGAGCATCTGAGTAATACTGATGTGTTTGCCGATATCTCGTAGAAAGTCCAAATAGCCTATATCTTTGAACCAATCATAATTGTCGACGATGTCAAATTCTTTACCGGCGAATATCTTTTTGTATTCCTCGGCCAGCGCTAATTTATTCTTTGCTATCTCATCAAGCGTTTTTAAATCCCGCTCCTGCTTTTTACCATCCGGGTCACCAATCATGCCCGTGGCGCCACCGACCAACAGGACTGCTTTGTGACCATGATCGATAAAATGACGCACCAGCATGGCGGCAGCAAGGTTACCTATCGTCATGGAATCTGCCGAAGGATCCACACCCCAATAGAATGTTCGCGGCTTATTGATATCAGAAACCTGAGCGAAAGTCATTTGGTGTACGAAGCCGCGCCAGGTTAGCTCTTCAGAAAGTGTACTCATAGCTCTAAGTATACACTAGTCATAAGGTTGAAATTAAGCATAACTGCAAACGTTGTACGAGTACTGTTTAATGATATAATGGGAGTAATCACTTTTATGGGAAGAAAAATACGTGGCTAAGAAATCGTCGAAGCGTCGCATGAACGTGTATGCTAATCTGTCGCATAAACGTCGTACGAAGAAAGATCAGGTTGCCCGCAAAAAAGCGGAATATTTAGCCAGCTTGCCGAAACACCCGGTGAAACGCTTTTTTTACCGTATGAGCCCGAATAGGCTTGCGAAATACTGGTTCAGCCGCCAAGGTGCGATGATGGTACTCAAACTTGCAGGCATTGGTATACTTTTGATGATTCTTTTGGTTGGCGGCTTGTTTGCCTATTATCGTAAAGAAATCGACCAGATTCGTCCCAGTGAAATACAGAAACGTGTACAAACTACCGTATCAAGCTACTACGACCGCAATGGAAAACTCCTCTGGGAAGATAAGGGTGATGGTGACTATAAACTTGTCGTAAATGGTAATGAAATTACTAAAACGATGAAGCAAGCCACTATCGCCATAGAAGATAAAGATTTCTACCATCACAACGGCATCAGCGTGCCGGGGCTGCTTCGTGCTGCCATAAATAATACCCAAGGCGACAGTACCCAAGGTGGCTCTACCTTGACCCAACAGCTCGTGAAGCAAGTATTCTTTGCAGATGAGGCAAGCAATCGAGGCCTAAGTGGTATTCCTAGGAAGATAAAAGAAGTCATTTTAGCAATCGAAGTTGAGCGTATGTACAACAAAGAACAGATTCTTGATCTTTATCTAAACGAGTCACCATACGGCGGACGGCGTAACGGCGTAGAATCTGCAGCCGAAACCTACTTTGGCAAACATGCGAAGAACTTGACGCTTGCAGAATCAGCGCTTCTTGCAGCGATTCCTAACCAGCCGGGTCTTTATGACCCCTATAATGCAGCAGGTAATGCTTCACTGGTTGAGCGCCAGCACAAAGTACTCGATAATATGGCCGACCAAGGGTATATTACGCAAGATCAAGCAGATAAAGCCAAAAAAGTAGCGATCCTTGATAGTGTCAAACCGGAGGCAAATCAATATAAGAATCTAAAGGCACCTCATTTTGTTCAAATGGTTAGGTCTGAACTTGAAAGAAAACTTGGCAAAGCTACAGTCGGCCGTGGTGGACTCGTAATTAAGACGACACTTGACCTACGTGTTCAGGATAAGCTCGAAAGTTCAATGAAAGAGCTATTCAGTTCGTACTACCCGGCGTACGCCGGCTTTACAAACGGTGCGGCTACATTCGAAGATGTGAAGACTGGTCAAGTGCTTGCGATGATGGGCAGTCGTGACTTTAACTATCCTGGCTACGGGCAAGACAACGCAGCGACCGCATTTATACAACCCGGTTCCTCTATCAAGCCTTTCGTGTACGCTCAGCTATTTAAGGATAAAGGGTCGGGCAATCTGAACTTTGGCAGTGGTTCCGTTCTTTCTGACAGCCCTATCAGCTTTGGCTCATACAGACCACAAGATGCTGATGGACGCTATAAAGGCAATATTACGATACGAAATAGTCTTGACTGGTCACGAAACATACCCGCATTAAAAGCGATGCAAATATCCGGTGTCGAAGAAACCTTGAAAACTATTCGCTTAACAGGAAATAAATATTACTGTACTCAAGGCGCCGAGAAAGAGGCTGGTCTATCTTCTGCAATTGGAGGATGTGGTACACGTATGGTTGATCACGTCAATGCTCTTTCCACATTAGCAAGAGGTGGCATTTACATGCCGCAAAGCACCATACTAAAGGTGACCAACAGCAATGGTGAAGTGCTAGAGGAATACGGTAAGGATACAAAGCGTGTCATTGATTCTCAGTCGGTGTACGTTGTGAACGACATCTTAGGAGACTCCGTTGCACGTGCTGGTTTATTCGGACGAACCATTACACCCGACATGGATGCCTTAGGTGAAAAAATGGCAGTTAAGACAGGTACGTCAGATAAAAATCTGCTTCCAAAAGATATCTGGACTGTCGGATACACCCCGCATGTAGCAGGCACGGTTTGGCTAGGTAACCCCGACACTACTCCACTAACAAATGGGAACTCCTCTATTCCGGCCCAAGTGCTCGACCCCGTAATGGCATATATAACTCAGCTTTATCGCACAAGCGGTCAGGCGAAGCCAGGTGATTGGTTTACTGCTCCGGCAGGCATTCAGCGAATCGGTAGAGAAGTCTACCCAGCATGGTACAACAAGGCACGCGCTGTATCGGGCACAAAGATGACCTTTGATAAAGTGTCGAAGAAAAAAGCGACTGATTGTACACCTGAAGATGCCAAGATTGAACTATCCGTCACAAAGATGACTGATCCTGTGTCTAAAAAAGATATCTATTTGGCTCCAGACGGCTATGACGCAAATAGCACAGATGATGCTCACAAGTGTAGCGACGTAGGCCCTACCGTAGATGGTATTACTATAAGTGGTAATACAATCAGCGTGCGCGTACAAAAAGGAACTAATGCGCTCGATACACTCACGATTAGTTTTGACGGAAAAGATATCGCATCGATGAGCGTAAAAAACAGTGATACGTACACGACAAACTACAACTTTACTAAGTCTGGCAAGATATCAGCAACGGTCACGGATGCTGGTTACTACAGTGACTCAGCAACAAAGAAATACCACTACACTGCTGGCCCGCCTACTCCGTAGCAACAATCAACGTATCTTATTTATTTGCGAGATCAACCAAGTTTTCTTCGTGAGTTTTCGATGCTTTTGCTGCCTTCGACTTCGTATTTTGGCGACCAAGCGGCTTATGCTGCCCTCGCTTTTGCGTACCATTACCATGTTTTCGGTCGACTTTTTTGGCGAACATCATTCTTCCCGCTGCGGTTTGCAAACTACGAATAAATTCGACTTCGACGGTGGTACCGATATCTTTTACGGCCTGTTCAACGACTACCATGGTACCGTCATTTAAATAACCGACGGCTTGATGCGGGTCATTACCTTTCTGGGTAAGCGCAAGCGACACTTTTTCACCAGGAAGAAACGCCATGCGAATATTGCTTGCAAGTTCATTGATATTAAGCACAAACACGCCTTCGACTTGGGCTACCTTGTTAAGGTTGTAGTCTATCGTACAGACTGTGCCTTTGTATTTTTTAGCAAGTTCAAGCAACCGAGTATCGACACCTCCTTCACCGAGTGTGCCATCTTGTAGTATTTCTACCTTCACCTGTGACAATTCTTGCAGCTCGTGGATTACATCGAGACCGCGGCGGGCACGGAAACGTTTTTCGTTATCAGATGCATCAGCCAGAAGCTGAAGTTCTGCTACGACACTTCGCGGAATAACGAGTCTTTCCGGTATAAAGCCGGTTGATGCTGCCGTAACGATTCTTCCATCCATCAGTGCGGACGTGTCGATAAAGACAGGCTTGCTGTTTCGAACTCGTAATGTGCTTTTTTGGTTTGTTAAATACAGTAAATAACTAATTTCTAGCACCGCAATGGCGCTCAAAATGACAGATAATGTTTCCATAGTTTTCCTTATTTTAAATAATCTATTAATGCTTGACGGAGGTTGTTGACCGGTATAGTAATGCCGCTCTCTTTGGTTGAGCTTGGACCAATAATATTTTTAAACCCTAATTTTTTTGCTTCGCTGACTCGTCGTGCAGCAGCAATAACGGAACGAATTTCCCCGCCGAGTCCTACTTCGCCGAATACCACCGTGTGCTCATCTAATTTACGCTGTGCCGATGCACTCGCGATCGCCATACACACCGCCAGGTCAGCCGCGGGATCAATAAGCTTAAGGCCGCCTACGACATTGATATAGATATCTTTATCCGATAAGTTCAATTTTGTCCGTCGTTCGAGTACCGCGATAATGAGATTCAGACGGTTGAGATCGAAACCACTGGCTGTCCGTTTAGGATAGCCGAAACTGGTAGGATTAACAAGGGCTTGAATTTCAACGAGAATCGGCCTATTACCTTCCATCGTGGCTAAAACCACGGAACCGTCTGCATTTTGACGTTCTGCTAGTAGTGCCGCGGAGGGATTCTCAACTATCTCGAGGCCATTTTCAGTCATGTCAAATATCGCCGCCTCACTGGTTGAGCCGTATCGATTTTTCACCGCACGCACTATTTTAAAGCCGCCGTACCTGTCGCCTTCAAACTGCAAGACAACATCCACCAAGTGTTCCAAGACCTTAGGGCCCGCAATACTGCCTTCTTTAGTTACATGTCCCACCAAGATAACAGCTGCACCTGACTCTTTGGCTGCACGAATAATAACATTGCTGCTGTTCGTTATTTGACTTACCGTGCCAGGCGCACTCGTAATATCTTCTAGGCTCAGCGTTTGAATTGAATCAATAATAACGAGTTTATAGTTGCCGCTATGAATGGTAGAAGCGATATCATCAGCACTGGTACTCGCCACAAAATTTAATTCTGTTTTGTCATGCGCACCAAGCCGTTCTGCGCGCAACTTTACTTGGTGAGCACTTTCTTCTCCACTTACATAGAGAACCTGCTCGCGCTCTGATATCGCTGCCGCTACCTGTAACAGCAATGTACTCTTACCTATGCCAGGCTGTCCTGCGAGTAAAATCACCCCTCCCGGCAGAATTCCTCCGCCTAGCACGGTATCTAAATCTACTATACCCGTTGGTAGCCGCTGCAGTTTTTCTTTGTCGTCGACAGAACGAAGGGTTTGCGCCCGAAGGATACGTCCCTTTGCCTTACTTTTTGCGACAGCGGATGAACCATTATCCACGTATTCTTCAACCAGCGTATTCCACTCACCGCAGTTTTCACATTTACCAGTCCACTTTTGGTATTTCGCGCCGCAATTAGAGCAAACGAATAATGTTCTAGATCTTACCATAGCTTATATTATACCTTCTATTTCGATAATGATGTTACTGGCGCCAAAGTGCTGTCAATGCTTTTGTTCAGCGTATCCGACTCTGCAGCAACCGCTTCTAGCTGACTTCTAAGGTTTTTGTATTCAGCCACCTCTGCCTCAATTTTGTCACGCAGGGCATTTAAATCGGCAACTTGGTTAAGTAAATTATTACGCGTCGTATCAAACTCAGCCTGTGAGTTGAAGCCATTTGACTGATTCGCGCGAGCATTAAATGTTGCTATTTGCGCCGATAAGTCTGCGCTTCTTCGGTTGTACTCTTTTGTTTCAGAATTGATTGTATCCACAAGCGCGTTGGTTTTATTGCTAATCATCTTTGCTTGATTGCTCAGATTGGTGAAAATAGCCTGCGTCTTCTCGTGGTATCGAACTATACTTTCTCGGTTTGAAAAGTATTTGGCGTACTGCTTTTCAAGTGTCGGCCCTACGTCTGAAAACTCCGTGCCTAAAATAGCATATAGCTCGTTGATTTCTTCGCCGGGTTCGTTCTTACGATAGTAGTTCATACGTTCTTCGAGCTCGGGAGTTTTCACGCGTTTATAGACGGCTCTAATCTCTGGCGTTAATCTTTCAATCTCTGCACTACCGAGCCGTTCATAGATAGCGTGTAAAGTTTCATGGGCTGCCGTTACTTCTTCGATGCCGTTCAGTTTCTGATTCGTAACGTTATATATGTAGATACGATGAGCCGTATAACAGCCAAGTATCGGGCTATTCGCTTCTTTACGCTGACAGTTTTTATTAAACGTCTCAGCATTCTCAAGTTCGGGCTGACTCATATAAAAGTAGAAAGAGCCCTTATCTGTCATGGTTGTATTCTTTTTAATAGTCGCGATCCCCGACGAAGGTACATATTGCCAGTAATGAGCTATGTCGAGCACATACTGACGATTAAAGAAAAACCATACTGTAAATGCTATAGAAAGAATGGTAAAGATCCAAGGACCGATACTACCCTTTTCGGCTCTATTCGTGTTCTTTGGTGACATCAATCGTTATCGTACCCCGAGATGCACGCGCCGTCAATACAGTACCCTTTTCATATTCACCAGAGAGGATACCATCCGCGATAGCATGCTCAAGTTCATCCTGAATCGCGCGGCGTAGCGGCCGGGCACCAAATTTTTCGTCGTAGCCGGCAGCAATGATATGTTTTTTCGCGCTTGCATCCACAACAAGGTGTATACCCTTATGAATCAGCCTGTCGCTTAGCTCGCGTATAAGGTTGTCGAATATCTTTGAAACTTCGCGTTTGGTGAGAGCACGGAATGTCACTATAGAATCGAAACGGTTCAATAGTTCTGGTCGCATAATCTTATCTAATGCCGCACGAGCTTTCTTGCTGTTTTCGTCGTGCAGTTCATCAAGTTCTGCTCTATCAGACTTGTTTGCAGCTTGGAAGCCAAGGCTCGATTCACGCATCATCGCATCTGCTCCCAGGTTACTGGTAAGAATGACGATTGTGTTCGAGAAATCGACACGGCGGCCTTTCGCGTCGGTTAAGGCGCCGTCTTCAAGTAGCTGCAGAAGCAACTGAAATACATCAGGGTGAGCTTTCTCAATCTCATCAAACAGCACTACGCTGTACGGCTGACGTCGTATCTTGTCAGTTAGCTGACCGCCATCGTCATAGCCCACATAACCTGCTGGCGCACCGAGTAGTCGGCTGGTGTTGTGTCGTTCGCCAAATTCGCTCATGTCTATCTTAATCAGCGCGTCTTCACTACCAAATACTTCACGAGCGAGCACTCTTGCAAGTTCGGTTTTACCAACTCCGGTAGGCCCCATGAACACGAACGATCCGATAGGGCGTTTCTGACTTGCTACACCACTGCGACTACGCCTGACGGCACGCGCCACTTTTTCAACCGCTTCACTTTGGCCAATGATATATTTCGAAAGGTGCGCTTCCAGGTTACGAAGAAGTTTGGCTTCAGATTTTTGCACACGTTTTACTGGTATACCTGTCATCACGGCAATCGCATGCGCAATATCGTCATCCTTCAACGTAATAGGCGTTTTGCGTTCGTGCTTCGCTTTTAGTTCGTCTAACTTCTCGGCAATCTGACTGCTGCGCGTTTTATACAGCGCCGCACGTTCATAATCTTCCGATGCGACCGCTTCATCCATTTTCTCATTTAGATTTTTGAGCTCTTTGGTGTAATCGCGCAATTTGCTCGGCTTGTGGCCGCTTTTTACGCGCAGCCGCGCAGCCGCTTCGTCAATCACGTCAATTGCTTTATCAGGCATGAATCGCTCAGAAATGTATCTATCAGCCATATATACAGCCGTTTCCAGCAATTCGTCCTCCATACTGACGCCATGGTATTTTTCATAGTAGCCTTTAAGGCCTTTTAGTATGGAGAATGTATCTTTGAGCGACGGCTCTGGCACCATGATAGTCTGCAGGCGACGCTCTAAGGCAGCATCCTTCTCTATATACTTACGATATTCATCTAGCGTGGTGGCACCGATAAGATGCAGTTCGCCCCGTGCGAGCGCTGGCTTTAGCATATTGGCAGCGTCGAGCGCGCCTTCTGCGGCACCTGCGCCCACTAGCAGGTGAAGTTCATCGATGAACAATAGGATATTCTTTTGCTCGCGGACCTCATTCATCACTTTCTTTAGGCGTTCCTCAAACTCACCGCGATATTTTGTGCCCGCTATCATGCTCGCCATATCGAGCTGTATAACTCGTCTGTCGAGTAAATGATCCGGTACGTCTTCGCGAGCGATACGCTGAGCAAGTCCTTCCACTATAGCCGTCTTACCTACGCCTGGCTCACCAATTAACACAGGATTGTTCTTGGTGCGCCGCGATAAAATAGTAATCATGCGCTCTTGTTGATCGACCCGCCCAACTACTGGGTCGAGTTTGCCGCCGCGCGCTGCAGCGGTCAAGTCAGTCCCGAATGTTTCGAGTGCACCGCCACGACCTCTACGCGGCCGTGTTTCTGTGGCTGTTTCGCTGTCATGAAAGTCGCTGTGCTGGCGTTCGAAGAAGTCCTCAAGATCAGCCTTTAGGCCGTCCATGTCAATCTTCATGTCTTTTAAAAGCACCGTCGCGCGAGCGTTTTTCTGGCTCAATATGCTGTAAAGAATATGCTCAGTACCTACAAAATCTTGATGAAATTCCTGTGCGATTTCCCAGCCCATTTTCAAAGTAAGTTTTGCTGTTTCGCTTAGGCCAATCATGCCGGCGCTCACCACGAAGTTGCGTGGCGACAGATTAAGTGCAAGTTCAGCTCTTTCAAGTGTCACATTCGCATCGGCCAGTATTTTCGCCCCTACAGATGAACCTTGCGCAAGCACGCCCATAAGCAGATGTTCGGTGCCGATATATGAATTTCCATAGCCGCGTGCGATTGCACCGGCGTGTTGCAAGCTTGTTTTTGCATTATCCGTAAGCTTATTTAGAAATTCCGTAAATTCATCATTCATGTGTGGTTCTACCTCCAGCACAAGATTTTTGCATCTTCTTGTGTCTGTCTTTAGTATACACAAAAATTAGCACTCCGGTCAATAGAGTGCTAATTTTATATGTTACCTATCTATTCTGCCGATTCATTCACGGCGTCTAGAAGACTGTCTTCGATATTCTTCTTTGGTGCTTTTGGTTCGCCTGATTTTGCTTGCGTGGCTGTCTCGATATCAAGCTCGTAGCCTGTCAGACGACTGGCAAGTCGTACGTTCTGGCCCGCACGACCGATAGCAATTGACTGCTGGTCTTCATTTACGTATACCTTGGCTCTCTTCGCTTTTTCGTCGATATCAACTTTAACGATTTCGGCAGGCCCAAGCGCGTTAACGATAAACTCCTGTGGGTTATCGCTAAACGGTATGATGTCAACCTTTTCTTGGTCGCCCACTTCGTTCATAACAGCTTGCACACGCGTGCCATGCCCGCCTACGAACGTACCGACAGGGTCAACACCTGGTACGCTTGAATACACTGCCAGCTTGGTGCGGCGTCCAGCTTCACGGGCAATCGCTTTAATCTCCACGGCACCGGTTTCCATTTCTGGTACTTCTTGCATAAAGAGGTGCTCGACAAATGCTTCGTTCGCACGACTCAAAATCAGTTGCGGACCGCGGTTGTCGCGTTCAATGTCTTTTATAAACACCTTGATTCGAGAGCCGATACTATAAAATTCGCCCTGAATTTGCTCGCTTTGCGGAATAATACCGACTGCTTTACCTAGCTCAACACGTACGACACGTGGTTCTACGCGCTGGACTGTACCAGTCACGATAGTACCGATCTTGTCTTCATATTCTTCCAGCACCACTTCTCGCTCGGCTTCACGCAGACGTTGCAATACTACCTGTTTTGCTGTTTGAGCAGCCACACGTCCGAAACTGGTTACTTCGTATGATTCTTCCAACACGTCATCAAGCTTGGCGCCCTTTTTCACTTTTTGCGCGTCTTCCACGCTAATTTGATGCGCAGAGTTTTCAACTTCCTCTACCACGGTGTGGCGCACGTATACTTTGGCCGTGCCTTTGTTGGTATTAAGTTCAGCACGAACATCTTGGTCGCGTTCGCCATTGTCACGACGCCATGCGGCGGCGATTGCTTGTTCGATGACCTCAAGCACTGTTTCTTCGGGCAGATTTTTCTCTTCTGCGATAGTTCGTACAGCTAATGTAAGTTGTTTTAGATTTAGGTCTTCCATAGATTTTCCTTCCTTTCGATGAAAAAATCCGACCTGCCGGCCGGAATGTACTGTGCTTATGATAGCAAACTTAGGTGCAGGTTGCAAGTACGTTCTGCATCGCAGCCTTTTCAGCCGGGCTAACCCATAAATTGTATTTTTTCTTTACATCTATCTGGCGCGTGACATACTGGCACCGAAACGGTTTATATGGTGGCAACCAGGTAGCTGCATCACCATCAGACTTATTTTGATTGGTCGGCCCATCAACGGCGAGTAGTTCGAGCGGGTCATTGGCAAGTGCCACGCGACGGTCGAAGCTAAGCGCCTGCGCACCTTTTTGCCATGCGTCCGACAGGGCCACCACATGGTCTATCTGTACGTCATCGCTTGTGTCCGCACCTCGCGTAAATTGAATCGTCTTACCTGTGTAGGGGTCGTGAAGTGTGCCGGAAACAACTTTGCAATCGCTTCCTACCTTGTCATTTTCAAGATCGCGATGAAGAATGATGTTTCGTGTATCGCAGCCTAATGTATCTTGCCAGCCATCACCAAACTGATCACGCGCGTATCCGGTTTTTGGTGCTCGACCTTTTACTGTGAGGGCTTCAAGATTCGCTCGAGCCTGCTGCGTTTGGCTGCTTTGGTGCTGAGGAGTTTTTGTCGGTGTATCTATTTTCGTGAAACTTAGAGGAATCGCCATCAGTACTAGCAGCACGATAAACGCGAAAAGTCGTCTGAAACGGTACGAGCTCATGTGTCTAGTATAATCGAACACCGTCCCTTGAAGCACTGCGTCACTCGAAAAAGTATACCCCCTGTCTGCTTTTCTCTCGTTTCCTTGTACTATAATAGAATACATGCAGACAGCCAGACGACTTATCGAAACATTCAAACCAACCCATTACGACCTTACCGTCGATATCGACCGGAAGAAACGCACCTTTGAAGGCACTGTGACTCTTCATGGCACCTCACCGCACGGCGGACCGATTGCCGTTCACGCGAAAGAACTACACATTGGTGAAGTACTGATTGATGGTAAAACGGCTTCGTTCGCGCCGAAAATTCACGATGAACTTGAACTCGGCGATGATGCGATAGCAAAAGGTAAACATATCGTGATTATTAGCTATACCGGCGTACTCGACGATGGAATGCATGGCATGTACCCTTGCTACTACCAGCACGAGGGTAAGAAAAAAGAACTCGTAGCCACTCAATTCGAAAGTCACCATGCCCGCGAAGTATTCCCTTGTATAGATGAGCCCGAAGCGAAGGCTACGTTTGATGTAACTCTTATGACAGAGAAGAACGTAACAGTTCTAGGCAATATGCCTGTTGTTCGCCAGCAAGTAGAAAATAATAAGCTGGTTACCACATTTGATACGTCGCCGCGCATGAGCACCTACTTGCTTGCTTGGGTATACGGGGAAATGCAGAAAAAGTCGGCCCACACGAAAGGTGGCGTTGAAGTGAATATATGGGCGACACCTGCCCAGCCGGCCAATAGTCTTGATTTCGCGCTGGATGTTGCTACTCGCACTATCGATTTCTTTGATGAATACTTTGGCATCAAGTACCCGTTGCCTAAATCCGACCACGTAGCTTTACCTGATTTCTCAAGCGGTGCCATGGAAAACTGGGGGCTTATTACCTACCGTGAAGTTGCGTTACTGGCAGATCCAAAAACAACCAGTATTTCTAGCAAACACTACATCGCTACTGTTATCGCCCACGAGCTCAGCCATCAATGGTTTGGTAATCTTGTGACTATGAAATGGTGGAATAACTTATGGTTGAATGAAAGCTTTGCAACAGTCATGGAATATATCGCCGTTGATGCACTCGAGCCCGATTGGAATGTGTGGCTCGATTTTGTCAGCAGTGAGAGTGTTATGGCTCTACGCCGCGACGCGATTGACGGAGTGCAAACCGTACAGGTTGACGTGCACCACCCTGATGAAATTAGTACATTATTCGACGGCGCTATCGTGTACGCGAAAGGCGCCCGCTTGCTTCGAATGCTACGAGAATACGTAGGTGATAAAGCCTTTCGAAAAGGCCTTCACGCCTACTTCAAACGACATGCGTACGGGAACACGGAAGCTAATGACCTGTGGGAAGCGCTTTCGGCAGCCAGCGGCAAAGACATCGCGAACTTCATGAACACCTGGATTTCACAGCCTGGTTTTCCGATGGTAAGCGTTACTCCGGGCGGTATCACCCAAAAACAATTCTTTATCGGCCCGCATAAACGTACGCACACGCTTTGGCCGATTCCTCTTGGAGCCAAAAATAGGTCATTACCTGCTATTTTCGACGATGCGGAACTTAAGGTAGAAGTTCCACTCGGTACACGTTTTAACCCGACAGATAGCGCGCACTTCATCACCCATTATTCACCGTCACTACTTGGTGCACTTATAAAAACAGTGCCGGATATGTCGCCTACCGAACGCTTGCAGTTGCTGCACGAACAAACGCTGCTCGCGCGGGCGGGCGTTATCAGTAGTGCGGAGCTCATTCCTCTTCTCGGCGCGTATAAGGATGAGAGCAGCGAAAACGTCTGGAGTATTTTGGCTCTTACTATCGGCGAATTAAAGAAATTCGTACGCGATGACAAAAAAGCTGAACGAGCATTGAAACGTCTGACAGGTGAACTTGCTTTACTGCAGTACGAACGCCTCGGCTGGGATATGAAGCCTGGCGAGCCCGAAGAAGACACAAAGTTACGCGCGATTATTATCGCCCTCATGCTGTACAGCGAAGAGAAGGCAGCCGTTGCGCATGCGCACCGATTATTCAAAACCAAAAGTTTAAGAAAAATCGATCCAGAGCTCCGCGGCAGTGCACTTGAAGTCGTAGTGCGAGATAGCACAAATAGCGCGCTAGTAAAAGAACTTCTGCATGATTATACAACTACTCATAGCGCCGATTTACAGATCGATCTCTGTAGCGGCATCACCGCCATCCGCTCTGAGTCAGGTATCAATACAGTGCTTAGTGCTATTACAAACCACGAGATCGTCCGCCCGCAAGATGTCATCAGATGGTTCGCCTTTATGATACGCAATAAATATGCTAATGAGAAGACATGGCATTGGATGAAGGAACACTGGGGCTGGATAGAGAAAACCTTCGGTGGCGACAAGAGTTTCGACGATTTCGCCCGCTATAGCGCAGCTGGAGTGATGACACATGAGCTGCTTGAAGACTATAAAGCGTTTTTCATGCCGCTTGCCGAACTCCCCACATTTCAACGCGTGGTTCCAATGGGAATTTCAGAGATAGAGGGACGCTTGGAAACGATTGAACGAGATGGCAACGCTGTGCGAGACGCCTTACTCAAGCTCTAAGTAGTGTTCAAATACAGGCGACTCGCCGGTGGTACTAATCATGGCAAGTCGTACATCTGCCCCATATAAATTGTTCCAATGTATGTACATATTCGCAGCGAAACGCATTTGACGTTGCTTCTTAGCAGTAATCGCATCTGTACCACTACCGGCTGCTTGGTTCTTTCGATGCTTTACCTCAACAAAATAAATAGCTCCTTTTTTCTGAGCAACGATATCAATCTCGCAGAGTTTAATTCTCCAGTTACGCTCTAAAATGCTAAATCCGTTTTGTGCAAGCCACTCACTAGCAATTGTTTCCGACTCATCACCCTTGCCTCTAGTAGTACCTTCCCTGGATGGTTTGACGTAGGTATTTATCTCATTACCTAAAAGTTGGGCGATAGGCGCGAAACTTTTTCTGTGCAAGGGCGTAACCCCATGCTGCTCAAGGGCAGCCTTGTGAGCCGCCGTACCATACCCGACATGGCCGTCGAACCCATATTCTGGGTAAAGTTCGTGCTGCCTACTCATATATTCATCACGGGCAACTTTAGCAACAATTGACGCGGCCGACACGGATGGTACAAGAAGATCGGCCTTTTTCAGCGTCGTTACATATGGCCCTTTTCTTGTATCTTTTAGAAAATTTACCGTGCCGTCGATGATGATTTCGTGGTACGGAACATGCACCTCGCTGAGCGCTCGTTTACACGCCAAGGTTAAGGCTGCAGGTAAGCCTATTTCGTCGAGCTCGTAGGCATGGACCCACCCTAAACCTACCGCTTGAGCCTTATCAATAATCTCGACGTTCAGCATCTCGCGCTTTTTCTTTGTCAGCTTCTTACTATCTGTCAGCCCTGGAATATCGGTATCTAATACCACGGCGCCTACCACTAGTGGCCCCGCCCACGGCCCTCTGCCTACTTCATCAATTCCGACTATCATCATTTCCATTATAGAATAAAACTCCCACCCATAATGGTGGAAGTTTTCTATTCAATCTGCAAGATTACGCTTCGTTTGCTTTGTGTGCAGCTTCTACTTCAGCTTGCTTCTTGGCGAGTTCTGCTTCTTCAGCCTCTTTGGCAGCTTGCTTTTCAGCTGCGGCCTTTGCAGTTTCTTCTTTCAGACGAGCAGCTTCTTCTTCGGCGTGTGGGTCACGCACATCGTTTACCGCTTCACGGTCAAAGTTTACTGCGGTCAAACGAGCACTCTTACCAGAACGCTGGCGTAGGTAACTCAGGAAGTTACGACGAACTTTACCACGACGGACAATTTCAACCTTTTCAACCAGTGGGCTGTGCAAGAGGAAGCTCTTCTCAACACCGACACCGCTGGCAATCTTACGCACGGTAATACGGCTGGTGTGTTGGTTTTTGTTGTCGGTACGAATGACCACACCCTCGAATACCTGGATACGCTCTTTGTTACCTTCTTTAATTTTTTGGTGTACGCGAACAGTGTCACCGCTGCGGGCGTCCACCACGGCTGCCTTTTTCTGGGCATCGTTCACCTGTTGAATTAATGCAAAACTCATCTTTTCTCTCGCTTAAGGTTTTATATTGCTAATCAACTACTAATTGTAGCATAAAAAACTACTGATGAAAAGGGGTCGGGATAGTATACTTGATATATGAACTACGACGAACTTGCCCTCGAACTCCACCAGAAACACAAAGGAAAGATTACAACGAGACTTCGTGATGAAGATGAGCTTGATAAAACAAAACTGAGCGCGTATTACACGCCTGGTGTGGCAGCCGTCTCAAAAGCCATTGCCGAAGATGAGAGTCTGCTACCTACCTACACCTGGACCAACAACCTAGTCGCAGTTATTTCTGATGGTTCGGCCGTACTCGGCCTAGGTGACATCGGGCCGAAAGGCAGCATGCCCGTCATGGAAGGAAAGGCGCTACTTTTTAAGCATTTCGCCGATATTGACAGCGTGCCGATTATTCTAGACGTACATACGCCAAATGAAATTGTAGCCGCCGTGAAGGCAATTGCTCCAAGTTTTGGTGCTATCAACCTGGAAGATATCGCCGCACCGAAGTGTTTTGAAGTCGAAGAACGCCTAAAAGCCGAACTCGATATTCCGGTATTCCATGATGATCAACATGGTACCGCCGTAGTGGTGCTCGCTGGGCTTATTAACGCCATGAAGGTTGTAGACAAAGACCTGAAAGATGCAAAAATCGTAACTATAGGCGCCGGGGCTGCCGGTACGGCTATTATTAAGCTGCTCCATATCTATGGTGTCGGTTCGATTACTGCCGTTGATAGCAAGGGTATTATCGGCGATGCGCGTGATGATTTGAACGAAGAAAAAAAGGCGCTGCTTGAATATCTTGATACATCTTATTCAGGCTCACTGGATGACGCAATTACAGACGCCGATATTTTTATCGGCGTATCAAAACCTGGACTTCTCACAAAAGAGATGGTTGTAAAAATGGCTGATAAGCCCGTTGTGTTTGCTCTGTCCAACCCCGTACCTGAGATCATGCCAGATGAGGCGAAAGACGCCGGTGTTGCTGTACTTGCGACAGGTAGAAGCGATTTCGCGAATCAAGTAAATAATGCGATTGCCTTCCCCGGCATATTCCGTGGTGCACTTGATAACAAGGTGCGTACGATTACCGACCAGCATAAAATAGCTGCCGCGGAGGTTATCGCGAGTCTTGTAGAGCAACCGACAGCTGAAGAGATTATTCCAAGCGTGTTTGACATGAGGCTTGTACCCGCTATCGCTACGGTTATCGTCTAGCTTTAAGTTAAATTACGCGGTTAATTTCTTCTATCGTGGTTTCGCCACGAAGCGCGGCTAGTACACCAGCCTGTAGTAAGGTGACCATACCATTTTGCTTGGCGGTCTTCTCGATAGTTTCGGTATTCACATCACTCACATCGCCACGTAAGAATTTCTGGATTTCTTCATCAACCACAAGTTGTTCCATTAGAACAATGCGTCCCTTGTAGCCAAATGGTGCGTCCTCGCTTGAAACTGGCCTGTATAGCTTGATGTCATCCAGGTTCGGTTTTTCCACCATGTCAGAAAGATCGGCTAACGTGTCACGTATCCATTTCTTGGTTACTTCGTCTGGTTCGTACTGCTCTTTGGTTGCGTCATTCAGGCGGCGTACCAATCGTTGCGCCATAACAAGTCGTATGGCGGTAGAAAAAATCGGGTTTTGTCCAACCAAATCAATCATGCGACTAAATGCTGCCGAGCTTGAGTTGGCGTGAAACGTCGAGAGTACGAGGTGACCCGTGATAGACGCCTGAATAGCGGTCTTAGCCGTGTCTTGGTCACGAATCTCACCAACCATCACTATATCCGGGTCGAGGCGCAAAACGCTTCTCAGTGCATCCGCGAAACTGCTGCCTTCAGTGGTATCAATCGGAATCTGGGTAATACCCGTCAGACCATACTCTATCGGGTCTTCAAGGGTTAGGATTTTTTTATCAGACGTATTGAGCGCGTTCAGCATGCTATACAGCGTAGTAGACTTACCGCTACCGGTAGGGCCAACGATAAGCACCATGCCTCGTGGATGGCTAATAATTTCATCAATAACCGCACGTTCTTTCGGTGGAATATCGAGCCTATCAAGGTTTAGTAACGACTCATCGAAATTAAACAAACGGAGTACGGCATCCTGGCCGTACATGGTAGGTACCGTTTCAACACGAAGATTCAGCATGTGCGTCGCACCGTTGCGGGTAATTTCTTGCTGCATGTGCCCAGACTGCGAGCCCTTCGCCGCACTCGAAATATTAGCACGCGAACCGAGGGCTCCCATGATTACCCGGTAACGATCCTTGTCCAGGTCTGCAACGGGATGCAGGGCACCATCGACACGCATACGTATGCGAATCTCATCACGCTGGTTTTCGATGTGAATGTCGCTTGCGCCCAATTTATCAGCTTGGTCGAGTAAGAAATCAAATACTCGGTCGGTACTGACGGAATTAAGCGTATCGCTCACCTCGGCAATAGTTGAGCTATCACCTTCTTTTGCAATCTTGATATCATCGTAAATAATTTCCTTCGGTGGGTCGTAACGATGCATGAGGGCTTTAAAGCCGCTGGCTGATATCATGACGAATTGGATGGATTTACCATCGTTCGTATACTCTTGCTCCATCTTACGCACTAATGATTGCGGTGTCTGCGTGGTAATACCGAACTGGTAGGGCGCTTCATCGTTGCCCGCAATAAGCGGTACCATCCGACCCCTGTACATCTCTTCATTACTAAGAATATCCGAAACCAACGGTATCGTCGCTTCAATCGGGCGGGCATCGACATATTGCACACCTAATATCGCGGCGCGCTGCCTGGTGGCATTTTCGTCGTACTCCCTTCGCTGGGCCTGAATTTTATCTTCATCCACTATCGCTATCATAGCAAAGTGCTTATGATTTTTATAGTGTTAGAATGGTAAAGAATGGCGAAAATCACACTCGTACTACACAATATCCGTTCAACCTACAATGTAGGGGCGATTTTTCGCACCGCGGAAGGGTTTGGAGTCAGCAAGATAATCATCAGTGGTTACACTCCTTACCCTACACACGGGGGAGATACGCGTTTACCCCACCTCGCAGAAAAGATAAGTGCGCAGATTCATAAAACAGCACTCGGCGCTGAATCTATGGTACCCTTCGAGCAATATGACAACATATTGACATGGCTCGATGCCAATACGCTACCTGTAGTGGCACTCGAACAAGCAGAAAATAGTATAAATTTACGTGAGTACATACCTCCGCATGAGTTCGCCTTGCTGCTCGGCGAGGAAGTGCACGGTATTGAAGCACAGCTTCTCAAGAAAGTCAGTGCAGTCATCGAAATACCTATGTACGGCAAGAAAGAATCGTTCAATGTTTCCGTCGCGGCTGGCATTGCCCTCTATGCACTTAGTTAGTAACCCAGCTTAACCAGCCGGTCCCCGAAGTATAGCCGTTCGATATGAACGCATTTGGGTCTGTCCAATCTGTCAAACCTGCGGCCTGACATACCTGGGTACCTCCAACACCAGCAATTGTTTGTACACCCCCTGAAGATGTAATAAGATATGCTGTCTTACCAACTGCAGTTCGTGCACCCATTGCAAACTCTTTCGTTACAGTATTAAAGCAGTAATAGAAGTTATTACCGGTAACATCATAGACGGATTTGCTTGCTGAAATATCGGCAGCTACCAAGTTGGGAGTTGATGAAGGAGCTACACCTTGGTCAACCTGATATAACATGATTTTCTTTTTTGCGGCAACAAGATCATTTTGAACTACAGATGCTCGTGCTTTCTCTTGTACTCCGCTAAATACTACGATAGTAATGGCGGCGAGTATCGCAATGACGATGATGACAACGAGAAGCTCTACGATCGTAAAGCCTCTTCTTTCTGTGTGCATTCTCATACTATAGCATAAGCTTTATGCCATGATCTATTTCAGTACGACGCAGTCTTCCCCAAGCTGTTTAATTAATTCATCAATTAATGCTTCCTCGATATTTATTCTAAAGGGCAAGCGAATTGCCGATTTTTTTTCTTTTCCTAATGCCAGGATAATATCTGATTCACCTGGGTGTCTAGCGCAGATATCCTTTAGTGCAATAAGACTCTCTTTGTCTTCAGTATTTTTTATGTGAACATAGAGTCGCTTAAGTTCGATTTCCAAAGGTCTTGGGGTATTTGTAACTTTCGTCGAAGCCTTTTTTGTGATTGCGACTCCAGAAGAGTTACGAGGTTTCGGTTTTTTCATCACCTTGCCGGTTGATTCATATTCAGCCAGCTCCTTATCGCTTACAATCATTATTTCATCGGCAATTAGCTTAGCTTCAGAAATTTGGTTGCCGTCACGATCGCGTGCATTCACTTTTCCGCTAGCACGCAGCACTACGTCTTGTGCCAACTTGGCACCTACCTGGCTAAATAAATCGGGGAAAATAATAAGTTCCGTTTCACCTGTTTTATCTTCAATACCCACAAATGCCATCTTCGCACCAGACTTCGTAACAATAGAACGCACATTGGTAATAATGCCGCCAATGGTAACTTTCTTATTATCAATTTCCGGCGTCAACGCTACGAGTGGGATAGTTTGTTCCTCAAAATAAATATCATAATTATCTAGTGGATGCGCGCTGATATAGAGGCCGAGCAGCTCCCTTTCCCACGTCAGGCGTTCGCGGTCGGTGTGTTTCGTGGGGGCATTCTGCCAGGCAAGCGACGGCTGTACACCTGCGCCTATCATTCCGCCGAATAAATCTGTCTGGCCGCTCAAGGCTTCTTTCTGCAATTTACTCGCAAAACTCTGTACACTTTCTAAATTGAAAAGAATGTCTGAACGATCACCGAAGCTATCAAATCCGCCTGATTTTATCAGCGATTCCCACGCTTTTTTGTTGAATTTAGATGTACTTACGCGCTTGGCAAAATCCTCAATGCTCTCGAATGCACCATCGGCCCGAGCCCGAAGTATTTCTTCCACCGCACCTACACCAACACCCTTCACTGCAGACATGCCGAAACGAATCTGTTTTTTACCCGGTACAACTGCGAACTCAACGAACGACTGGTTCACATCCGGTGCCAGCACTTCGATGCCCATGTGCTTACATTCGGTAATCTCGATGGCTAATCGATCGATGTCATCGGCGTCACTGGTCATAAGTGCGGCCATAAATGCATCCGGGTAGTGTGCTTTTAAATACGCGGTCCAGTACGCGATAAGGCCGTAACAGGCAGCGTGTGACTTGTTGAAACAGTAGTTTGCGAATTCTTCTAGCTGATCCCAGAAAAGTTCGGCCGTTTTTTTGTCGGCCCCGCCTACTTTTACGGCACCCTCAACGAATTCCGGTTTTACCTTCTGCATAAGGTCTATCTTTTTCTTACCGACCGCCTTACGCAACGTGTCGGCTTGCCCGCCGGTAAATCCACACCATTCTTTGGATATCTGCATGAATTGTTCCTGGTAGACCAAAATTCCATACGTATTTTCTAGCGAATTCTTCATGCCATCGTGAAGATAGGTAATTTTTTCATCACCGTGTTTCCTACGAATGAACGAGTCGATAAACTGCATCGGACCTGGGCGATATAGTGCCACCATAGCAATAATGTCATCGAAAACCGTCGGCTTAAGCTCTTTCAAGTAGCGTTTCATACCGGCCGATTCAAGCTGGAATACACCAGTGGTATCACCACGTTGGAATAATTCATATGTTGGCTCGTCGTCAAGCGGTATATCTGAAAGTATAATGTCGTTTTTATAGACTTTCTTGATGATTCGAAGCGCATTATTGATGATAGTGAGGTTTGATAGCCCCAAGAAATCCATCTTCAAAAGGCCCAACTCTTCAATCGGATACATCGGGTACTGCGTGGCTACCACCCCTTTTTGGGCCATCTCAAGCGGCGTGTAGTTTACTATCGGGTCGGGTGCAATCACCACGCCTGCGGCGTGAACACCGTGTGAACGAATCGTTCCTTCAAGTCGCATGGCAAAATCAAACACGGTTTTCGCCGTTTGATTATCTTCGTATTCACGCTTCAAATCGGGGTCATTTTGTACGCTTACCTTCAGCGGAATATGTCGTCCCTGTACCGGTGGTGGAATTAGTTTAGCCAGGCGATCGCTTTCTGCATAAGGTACTTGCAGCACCCGTGCCACATCACGCACGGCGGCACGAGCGGCCATTGTACCGAACGTCACGATATTTGCTACCCTGTCTTGGCCATATTTATTGGCACAATATTCAATTACTTCGTTACGCCGGGTATCTTGAATATCGATATCAATATCGGGCATGGAAATACGATCTGGATTTAAGAACCGCTCGAAAAGAAGGTCATACTTCAATGGGTCGAGCTCAGTAATATACAGCGCGTACGCGATGATAGAACCTGCCGCCGAACCTCGACCTGGGCCAAAAATAATACCTTGATCTTTCCCCCAGTTGATAAAGTCCTGCACAATCAAAAAGTAGCCATTGTAGCCCATTTTTTCAAGCACTTCTAGCTCAATATCAAGGCGCTCGACGATTTCTTCTGATAATTGCGGCCGTATATCATTCGGCGAGAGCATTTCAACTTCCTGCTTGTCCTTGCCCAGGTATCTGACAGCAAGGCCACGGTACACCAGTTTATCGAGGAAACTTTTTTCTGTTTCACCGCTTGGAACCGGAAATGTCGGAATAAGTACGCCGCCAAGATTGATATCTAGGTCGCATCTTTCGGCAATACGCTTCGTGTTGCGCACGGCTTCAGGATTTGTCTTACTCCAGCGTTCAATTATTTCCCTCGGGTCTGTCACATGCAGCTCGAAATCTTTCAAACTCATCCGCTTTTCATCTGCCAAAAACGCCCCAGTACCTACACACAATAGTATTTCATGAGATTCTTGGTCGGAATGGTTGAGGTAGTGCCCATCACTGGTTACGACGCAGGGAATATCTAGTTCCTTTGATAATTTCTCGATATAACCGTTTATCTTTACCTGCACGTCCCAGGCGGTTTTCGATTCCAGGTGGCCATGGTCTTGTAGCTCAAGGTAATAGCGATCGCCAAATATTGATCTATACCACTTAGCGACTTCTTTCGCTTCTTCATAATTATCAACACGTAAATTTTCGCCGAGTTCACCACTGGCACAACCACTGAGTACAATCACGCCTTCATTGTGCAGTTCAAGCAGTTCTCTGTCCATGCGCGGCTTGTAGTACATACCCTCAAGATTCGCCTTTGTAGACAGTTGCATCAGATTCTTATAACCCTGCTCGTTCATTGCGAGCAAAGTAAGGTGATAGCGTGCTTTATCTTTCGCAGGGTCGCGATCAAACCGTGAACGAGCAGCCACATACGCTTCGATACCAACAATCGGTTTTATTCCGGCTGCTTTCGCATGCTTGTAGAATTCGATTGTGCCGCTCATCGTACCATGGTCGGTAATAGCACATGATGTCATACCGAGCTCTTTTACTCGGTCAATAAGTTCGTCTACTTTCGTGAGTCCATCTAAAAGGCTATGGTGCGTATGATTGTGTAAATGCACATAGTCTGACGGATGTAATACTGCGCTTGAATTGGAAGCCCCCATACCTGTATCTAGTATAGCGTATACAGGATTTTTGCTATGTTGTGTTTATGTATGCTAGCCTTGCCGTGATTCCATCGCATCGAGAATACTTTGAATGAATCCACCAATACCACCCGGTAAATCAACCAAGAGATTGAGCAACCAAATCACGATGACGATGACAATTGAGCCACCAATAATGCTTCCGACCGCAAAAAACACACCTCGCATAAAGTTCATGCGGTACACTTCTGCCCGTGACCGATTAAAGTCGTTGAATAGTTCCTCGAGCAGTGCTTTCCTTGCACCGCGTTCATTATCATCCAACACCTTATTGGCGGCTTGTTTAGTGGCGTGCTGCGCCTTTTTTAATACCATGTATAAATATCGCTATTTTGATGAGTTAGGATTTTTGTTGAAACCTGCTTTTGCGCCTTCAACAGCGTTTTCGGTACGGTGTTTCATCTCCTCGGCTTTTGCCCTGGCATCCTTCATGGCAGAGTCGGCTTTTGTCATTGCTTCATTAGCCTTTTTGTTCGCTTCGCCTTTTAGTTCTTCGGCTTTTTGTTTCAGGTCTGCGCGGGTTTCTTTGCCGCTTTTAGGAGCAGTCAACACCCCAGCAACTACGCCAGCTGCGGCTCCGATAACTGCACCGAGTACGAATTTACCTTTTGACATCTCATTTCTCCTTTGGTTTACGGTACTTTCTAAACTGTTCCGCCACGATTCTTCCGACCACGACAGGCGAAGTCACTCTCGCAATCGTTGTCGTAACGTTCTCTATGTTCAGCGCCGTCTTTTCTGCGCTGGTGGTTACTCGCCTAATTTGGCGCGTAATCCTAATCAGTAATATGGTCAGTATAATACCTGTTACTAAGAAGATAGCCAAAAAGATTGAAAGTATGATTACTAGTATTTCCATTGCATTCATACCTACAGTATACCACGCATGCCTCAAGGGTCATGCGTGGTATACATTTGCGGCGTAAGTTTAGGCTGCAGCGCTCCCGCTTCGGTGCGTAACCAGACGATAAATAAGCAGTAATACGACCGCGCCGACAAGCGCCACGACAAATTTCGTGACAAGTCCAGAGCTGTCGCTAGAACCCGAGAAACCGAATAGCGGCAGCAACCAATTCGCCAAGATTGCCCCCAATACTCCTATCACGATATTCCACAGCACACCCATTTGTGCATCTGTTTTCATTATCATCGAAGCAACCCATCCCGCGAGCCCTCCAATGATAATTGTGCCGAGCCATCCTCCTAGGCCTGCGTCCATACTAGTTCTCCCTCCATTAGTAATTGCACTATGATTATAGCGCTACTGTTAAATGAAGGTTATAACTTTTTTCGCAAGTAGTTTGCTAAATTTTCACCAAGCTCAGGGTGATTAAGTCCGAAATCAATCACTGTCTTTAAATATTCTAGCTTATCACCGGTATCATAGTAGGTACCATTCGTAACTTCGCAACCATAGAATGCATATCCGTCGTCAATCATTGCCTGCATAATCGGCTGGAAGGTAAATTCACCCTGCCCGCCGTAGGCTTGTTCCGCCTTTTCTAGATATGTGAAGAACGAGCCTGGCAGTAGGTAGCTACTGACACTGGCGAGATCAGATGGAGCGTTTTGCTTGCCAGGCTTTTCTACAATATGTGACATCTTAATCACACCCTCTTCGATAGTTTCACCACCAGCAAAACCATATCGTGTGAACTCATCGTCTTCTACTACTCGCTTACAGGAAAGTACTGCTCCGTCATATTTTTCGGCTGCTTCTATCATTTGTTTGAAACGGGTTGGTGATGCCGCGATAAAGTCATCTGCAAAGGTATAAATGAACGATTCATCAGGGCGTATTAAATGGGCGGCACATGAAAGTGGCGTCGCATTTCCGTAGGGTCCCTTTTGACGTATATAAATAAAGTTTGCCATATCGGCTATCTTCTCAATTTCATCGATGTAGGGCTTCTTTTTTTCTCCACCGGCACGTAGGTTCGCAAGCAATTCTTCGCTCGGCATATCAAAATGGTCTTCGATAGCGCGTTTGTTGCTACTTCCTACGATAATAATGTCACGTATGCCCGCCTCAACCAGTTCTTCTACCACGTACTGAATGATGGGCTTATCGATAAGTGGCAGCATCTCCTTCGGCATGGCTTTCGTCTGTGGCAAAAAGCGCGTGCCGAAGCCTGCGGCAGCGATGATTGCTTTTGTCGGTTTGTTCATAGTCCCCTCTCTTGTATTGATTTCAGTGTATCATATGCGAGTAGTACGCCTTGGGCGTCTGTCATCTTACCAGATTTTGCATTTTTAAGTAGCATATCAATTGGTATCGTCACTACCTCGACTTCTTCGTTTTCGTCAAGCTCGAGTGTATCTGACACCTTTTTACAGTCGCGTGCCAAAAAATAATGATGTAGCGTATTTGACCAGCCGTTCACGTACACTTTACCAAGATATGTGAACGTTCCGTATTCATAGCCGGTTTCTTCGCGTAACTCACGCTTGGCCGCGTCTTCAGGTGCTTCACCATTATCAATCAAGCCGCCCGGTATCTCATCCATTACCATTTCGGGACCACATCTAAATTGACGTGCAATAACTACCTGATTATTTGTATCAAGCGCAACTACCCCAGCCGCCGCATTATCCTTGACATCGGCTATATACGCGTTCATTTCTTTGCCTGAGTTCATACGAAAACGTTTTGTTACAATCGTACGAAAACCAACTTTTGACACATCCGTGCCATCGTCAATTCGTTGCCACGCTTTCACTTTGCTATAACCTTTCGCGAATCATCTTCTGCGCCATACCCGGGTTCGCCTTCCCTTGGGATTTCTTCATGATTTGGCCTACTAAAAATCCAATAGCTTTATCGTTGCCAGCCTTGATGTCCTCAACGGCTTTTTGACTGGCCGGGTCAGCCAAAACTTCGTCAACAATCGCTGCGACAGTGCTTTCATCGCTTACCTGCAATAAATTCTTTTCTTCGGCGAGTTTGCGTGGATCGACAGCACCCCCCATAAGCTCATTGAACAATTCACTGGCGGCATTTGAAGTAATTTCACTGTTTTCGGTCATTTCGCACAGCGCTAGTAAGTCAGCGACGTCGGCATTCTTACTTTCACTGGTTTCTTCGTCCACAGCTAAGTTACTGGCAATCCAATTGGCAACTCGTCTACCTGCTTTTTCGCTACTTGCAGCGAGCACGGCAGATACTAGCTCTGCGTATTGCTGGTTCGCAAGTATACTGTTGACAACCGATTTGTCTACGCCAAGGTTCACCCAATCTTTGCGATACTCGGGCGGCAGCTTCGGTAGATTTGCTTGTATTTCTCGCACTTCGGCTTCAGATAGCACGATAGGCGGAATATCTGCATCTGGCATGTAACGATAATCTTGGGCATCTTCCTTCGATCGCTGGCTGGTGGTTTTTTGCTTGGCATCATCCCAACCGCGGGTTTCCTGCACTACGCGCTCACCTTTTTCGAGCAAGGCGACCTGACGTTTGAACTCATATTCTGCCGCCTTTTCGACACTACGGAAGCTATTTAGGTTCTTCACTTCAGCGCGTTTACCTAGTTCTTCAGCGCCTTTTGGTGCGATAGAGATATTCACATCGAAGCGCATGTTGCCATGGTAAAGATCACCGTGAGTCACACCAGCGAACGTCATCAGACGATACAGTTCCGTTGCATACGCTTTTGCCTCCTGAGCTGAATGCATGTCTGGTTCAGATACGATTTCAATCAATGGCGTACCAGCGCGATTCAGGTCTACCAGACTATAGTCGGCAAAATGCGTCAGCTTGCCGGCATCTTCTTCCATATGTGCATGATGAATACGCACCTTTACAGTAGAGCCATCTTCCATAGGTGCTTCTACTGAACCGCCAAGAATAATTGGCTGGTACATCTGGCTGGTCTGATACCCTTTTGGCAGATCCGGGTAGAAATAGTGCTTGCGGTCAAATCGGCTCACTGGCGCAATTTCCGCATTCAGAGCCTTGCCAGCTTTCACGGCTAGCTTCACCGCTTCCCAATTCAAAATAGGCAGCATACCAGGCAAGCCAAAGTCAATCGGGTGTGTTTTAGAGTTCGGCTCGGCATCACGGGCATCATTATCAGCAGGACTGAAGAGTTTCGTCTTAGTGGCTAGCTGCACGTGACACTCTATACCGATGGTTATTTCATATTCAGTACTCATTTAAATTGCCCCTACATCCTTCAATGCTTGCTTGAACGCTGACAGTGCACGCCTTGCCATATCGTAGCCAACTTTCACATCGTGTTCATGTGCTATCCGATTTCGAAGTTTATGTACGGTCCATACATTATTCGCGTTATTCCATATATCCTTGGCAGCTTTCATGCGCTCGCCCATGGTCTCGCCTTTAAATCCGCGCTGTTTCAGGGCTTGGTCGAGTAATTTATCGGCATTCAAAATTACCATTTGGTAGGTTGATTCCTGGCCTTTCACTAGTTGGCGTTCAATTTTCAGCCATTCGCTACGGTAGCGCTCAACGTTCAGTTCGCTGCTGCCGGTACCCCTAGTTACCAGGAACAGTATCAACCCGCCAACTAAAATGATTGCAACTAGAAATGCGACCAAAAGTAGTGTCATAACGAAGCCTCCATTTCCCGAGCAAGGGCCAGCATCCTGGCGTCATCTTTTCGTTTCGCCATCAGCTGCACACCTACGGGCAATCCGTCTGCTGTTTCGCCAGCTGGAATACTAAGGGCCGGTATGCCCGCCAAGCTCGCAGGCACTGTCATAGCATCAGACAAATACATCTTTATCGGGTTATCCGTATTCTCGCCAAAGCCGAAGGCAGGGGTCGGCGCGGTAGGGCTAAGCAATACATCATAGTTTTCAAATAGTTCATCAAACTGATTAATGAGTAGTGTACGCACTTTCTGCGCCTGTAGGTAGTAAGCATCGAAAAAGCCGCTGGAAAGCACGTAGCTACCTATCATAATACGTCGCTTGTTTTCTGTCACAAAGCCTTCATCGCGGGATTTTCCATACAGTTCCGCCAAGCTATGTATACCTTCGGCACGCCTGCCGTATCGTACACCATCGTAGCGAGCCAGGTTACTGCTCACTTCGGCTGGCACCACTATGTAGTAGACGGCCAGGCTATATTTCACCATTGGCAAGCTTACTTCCTCTACTTCATGGCCGGCTACTTTTAGCTTTTCGATGTACTCGTTCGTGACATTTCGCACGCTTTCGTCCACGTCATCAGTCATGGTTTCTTTGATTACACCGATTTTCAATTTTCCAACATTTGCATCTTGCAGTGAAAAGTAGTCTGGCAGTGTCGTCATATCTTTGTCGTCGCGCCCAGCCATAATCGAGAGTACCAGCTCAGAATCTTCTACAGAGTTACTGAAACAACCTATCACATCGGTGCTACTGGCCATTGCGACCACACCGTAGCGACTAATCATGCCATACGTCGGCTTTACACCGTACACTCCATTGAAGCTGGCGGGCTGGCGTATTGAGCCACCGGTGTCGGTGCCTAATGCGAATGGTACGACATCAAGAGCGGTCACCACTGCTGAGCCACCGCTGCTTCCCCCCGCCACTTTACTCGGGTCATGTGCGTTCTTGGTGGGGCCGAACGCTGAATTCTCGGTACTTCCGCCATGCGCGAATGCGTCTAGGTTTGCCTTGCCGATACAGATTGCGCCTTCAGCTTCTAGTTTTTCAACTGCTGTTGATTGCAAGGGCGCGTTAAAATTCTCTAAGATTCTACTTGCTGCGGTAGTTGGTGCACCAAACGCCAAATAATTGTCTTTCACGACAAACGGGATACCAGCGAGTTTTCCAGTGATTTCACCCCTGTCAACAGCATCAGCACGTTCAAGCGCTCGCGCTTCTGTCAAACTCAGTAGCGCATGGTACTCTTCAATTTCCTTCGCTTTTTTTAGGGCATCTTCAACATTCTGACGTGCGGTAGTATTCTGGAGGTCTTGTATCTTCATACTAGAGTACCTTTGGAACCTTTATCTGGTCTTCAGCTTGTTCAGGGGCGAGTGCTAATAGCTCCTCACGTGTGACATCATTTTTCGCAATCTCGTCGGCTCGCGAAATGTTTTCAAGATCCGTCACCTGGTAGGTTGGTTCAATACCGGCAGTATCAAGCTCATTCAGCTGTTCAATATAGCCAAGAATATTTTTTATATCTTCGGTTAGTCCGTCCACTTCAGACTCTTCAAGTTGCAAATTACTGAGCGCCGCCAACTTTACGACGTCATCACGAGAAACATTAGTCATATACGATGTATTATACCTTATTTCTTCACTTGTTTGCTACGAATTTCCGCGATTAAATCACGTAGTTCCGCGGCTTTTTCAAATTCAAGGTTTGCGCTGGCAAGTTCCATTTGACCTGTTAAGTCACGTACCAGCATGTCATATTCATCTTTTGGAATTTTCTTCAAATCAAGCTTAGGCTTCTTATCATCCTCTTTCATCGGTATGAGTGCACGCAGACCTTCACCAATTTCTTTCGCTACGCTTGTCGGCGTAATACCATGTTTCGTATTGTAGGCCTGTTGAATTTCACGGCGACGATTCGTTTCGCGGATGGCCGCTTTCATGGAATCGGTCATATTATCCGCATACATAATGACTGTGCCTCCTTCGTGCCTGGCGGCTCGTCCAATCGTCTGAATGAGTGCACTCTCGCTGCGCAAAAAGCCTTCTTTATCGGCATCTATAATCGCAACTAGGCTTACTTCTGGCAGGTCCAGCCCTTCACGAAGCAAGTTAATTCCAACCAACACATCATACACTCCGCTACGCAGGTCTCGCAGAATGTCGCTACGCTCTAACGTATCAATTTCGCTGTGTATGTACGCTGTTTTCATATCTAAATCTACTAAATGCTGGCTCAAATCTTCAGCCATTCGTTTCGTCAGTGTGGTTACGAGTACCCGCTGGCCTTTCGCTGTTTTGTCGCGTATTTCGGCTATCAAATCATCCACTTGCCCTTCACTCGGACGCACCTCGATTTTCGGATCAAGCAGCCCTGTCGGGCGTATCACCTGCTGCGCTGGCTGTGGGCTATGGGATAGCTCGTACTCACTCGGCGTGGCAGATACATAGATAGCATTGTGTATGTGTTTATTAAATTCATCGAACCGTAAAGGGCGGTTGTCGAGCGCGCTCGGCAAGCGGAACCCATACTCTACCAATACTTCTTTGCGCGCACGATCGCCATTATACATACCACGCACCTGCGGTAGGGTCATGTGGCTTTCATCGACGAGCAGCAACCAATCGTCGGGAAAATAATCGATTAGCGTTGCCGGCTGCTCACCTGGTTCGCGGTTTGTCAGGTATCGGCTGTAATTCTCAATACCTTTCACGAATCCGGTTTCTTCCAGCATTTCAATGTCATATTTGGTGCGCTGAGCCAAACGCTGGGCCTCAAGGAATTTATCATTTTTTTCAAAGAACTTTATACGCTCATCAAATTCACGCTTTATGCCTTCTATCGCTACCGCGAGCTTCTCTTTCGGTGTCACGTAGTGACTGCTTGGGAATATCTTTAGTTCATCTGGTTCACCTAGTATCTCACCAGTTAACGGGTCGATACGTGTCATTCTGTCTATCTGGTCACCAAAAAATTCTATTCTATACGCTACATCGCTACCCGCCGGAAACACATCCACCACATCGCCCTTCACCCTAAATGTACCCCGGTGAAAATCGATGTCGTTGCGCTGATATTGTATGTCTGTCAGCAGTCGTATGAATTTATCTTGTTGTCTGCGTTCACCCTTTTTCAAATGTACCGACATTTCGCCGTAGATTTCCGGTGAGCCAATGCCGTAAATACAACTCACACTGGCAACTATTATTACGTCGCGCCGAGTGAGCAGAGCCGTGGTAGCCGCATGGCGCAAGCGGTCGATTTCATCATTTATCTTGCTGTCTTTTTCAATATACGTGTCGCTGCTGGCTATGTACGCCTCTGGTTGGTAGTAGTCGAAATAACTCACGAAATAGTGCACTTCGTTATCGGGAAAGAAGTTTTTGAACTCACTATATAGCTGTGCCGCCAATGTTTTATTATGAGCTAACACTAGGGTTGGTACGTTTCGCTCGGCAATAATATTCGCCATGGTAAAAGTCTTGCCCGAACCAGTCACACCTAGTAAGGTTTGTTCGCGTTCGCCGTTTTTCAGGCCATCACAAAGTGCCGCAATTGCCGTCGGCTGATCGCCAGTAGGTTGATAAGAAGTGTTGAGTTTAAATTTACCCATCCTTCTATTATAGCAATTCCAGATGTACAGATACCATACATATGTTCCAAAAAGGTTGTGTTTAGGCTATACTATCGACAGAAATGCAACCAAAACCAAACACTGAACAAATTGTCTGTGCGCCTCGCGAAATTCTGCTACAAGCAGCCATGATACGTTTGGGCAACGTTGATACCGAAATTCAGAATGGCTACAACGTCATAAGGCAGTTCCATAAAACCGTAACGGTATTTGGCTCGGCCAGGTTAAAAGAAGACAATATGTATTACATCGCTGCGCGTGAAGCTGGCAAGCGGCTCGCAGATGAAGGCTACGCCATTATCACGGGCGGCGGTCACGGTATCATGGAAGCGGCTAACCGCGGTGCGAAAGAAGCTGGTGGTAATTCGATCGGTTTTAATATAAAGCTGCCGAAAGAGCAAACTCTGAACGGATACACTACTTCATCGCTTAGTTTCAGCCACTTTGCACCTCGTAAAATTGTGATGACACTGTTTGCAAACGCCTATATTTACTTCCCAGGCGGTTATGGCACCCTAGACGAACTGACAGAAATCTTGACTCTTATTCAGACTGGCAAAACAGCGAAGGCCCCTATCATTTTATTCGGTAGCGGCTTTTGGGAAGATTTCGACCATTTCGTAAAGCGGAACATGGATCACGAACAACACCTCATTAATCGTGGTGACGAGAAACTGTATCACATTACCGACAGCATCGAAGAAATCGTTGAGCTGGTAAAAGCTAACCAAACCTACTGCGAACACTAAACTAAAGGAAGCTCTTGGTAGTTACCCAGGTTACATTTGGGTAATTTTATAGTCAGCCGGGGCTTTTTCGAGGTATTGTTTTATTTCACTTTTCGATAGGAGCCCGGCCTGTGCGCCGAGTTTCTGCACCACGCTCATACTGTTAATAGGCGCCCACGAAAGAGCTGTTTCCATCGTCTCACCAAGTGCCAAGGCCGCCACAATCGTACTCGCGAACGCGTCGCCCGCACCTGTGCGATCATACGGTGGCGCGGGGTCTGGATAGTTTGGCATCGATACTAACTTGCCGTCGAAACTTGCATACGAGCCTGAAGGACCATCGGTTATTACCACAATTTTTGGACCCAGTTCATGTAAACCATCGGCTAGCTCGTGTAGGGAATCGTACGAGCGTTTCGTAATATCTACCGCTTCCTCGCGGTTCATGATAGTCACATATGAACGCGCAAAGATGTCTTTAAGTTTTTCCTTGCCCCATTTGAAATGGAATGTGCCAGGTTGTAATACCAGTTTTGTATTGGGATGTTTTTCAAGATAATTCAAAAGGTCAACATGTAACTGCCATGAATCCTCGCTAATACTGGCGAGATATATCCAATCAGGTACACGTGAAGGCTCGTGCCAGACATACTCATAATCTTCATCTTTGGTTAGAATTGTTCGCTCAGCGCCAAGACGCAACACGTAGTAATAATTCGAGTTTGTATCTTTCTTTTGATTCATCAAGCTCACATCTACTTTTTCAGATGTAAGATGCTTCAATGAATCATCGCCGGCTTTGTCATCGCCAAGCCATGCCAGTAGCCCGGCGTCGAGACCCAGCCGCGCAAACGACACGGCGCTGTTCGGAGCTGGCCCAACCGACTGCACGATTTCTACTTCCTCGTACGGTGGGCGCCCGCCAAAAGGAATATTCAGCCATTTTTGGTCATTCTCGTCGGTATCTACGTGTGCTACATCCTCTGAAAGCTTGATGAATGCATCAGTAAAAATATCTCCGATTGCGAGTAGGTACGGCGTATCAACAGATGCAAGGTCTTTATCAAAATCTCGGTAATGTGAATCGTTATCGTGTATCATATGGGCTTCTTTGGCGAGTTTCATCACGTGTTTCGCATCAGTACGTTCATGCTCTTTAAAACGCCTCGTTAGCTCGCGGCGCAATTGACGCTGGCCGTGCTCCATCTTTCGCTCGGCAAATGGTAGTTCATGGTGTGCGCTATCTACTACATCTTGCAAGTTAAATGAAACTGGTCCGTCCACATACGGCAGCAGCACCCAGGAAGTTTTTTTCAGTAACGTATCGATGCTCCCGTTATTCGCTGCTGCGCAAAGGGCAAAATACAGTTCTTCCGCGTTGGTATCGGCCGTATCCACGCCAAGGCGTCGCATTACTTCGTGCGCCCGCTGTAATATGTCTGCCACCAGCCGCGCGCTCACCGATTCGCCTGTCGTCTTCTCGAGTTCGCTTATGTGGAGTGAAAAGGTTGGCTCATCGTTTATAAGCACGTCACGTAAGAATTGGCTCATACTGTTTTCTCCGTTAGTGGCATGTCGTGAAGCTTCACATGCGTATGTAATATTCCCGCTTTCGCACCGATACTCGCCACGACGGATGTTGAATTCGCGCTTGCAAATACGATTGATTCTTTCAAGCTTTTACCTTGCACCCATTGGCTTAAAAAACCGCTGGCAAAGGCGTCGCCTGCACCTGTGCGATCAGCCACTTTTACATCTTCATACATGCCGGCTTTTACTATGGTCTTACCGTCACTTGCTACCACGCCGCGTGGGCCGTCGCTCACTATCACAACATTCACAAAATGAAGCAGATGACGCACCAATTCCTCAGCGCTACTACCTTCTACCAGCATCTGTGCTTCCTCTTTGTTCAAGCAAAGTACATCGACACTTTCAAGCAGACCTTTTAACTTGTCTGGTGCTGCGAGTTCAGTCCCAGCCGGATTTAACATCACCTTTATATCATGTTCATCAGCCATGTCGATAATCTTGCGAAGTAATTCAATACCACCGGTTGCAAGCGCGGTCGGGTATACCCAATCTGCAGACTCGATAGCGGTAAGTGTTAGATCTTCACCTTTTGAAGATGTCGAACGACCATGATGGTTTAAAATAGTGCGCTCACCGTTTGTTGCTATCAATATAGTTGAATAGGCTGCTTGATATTTGTCTTTTTGAACCACATGATTCGTAAGCACGCCTTCTTTATCAAGCTCGCGCAATATGGTTTCTGAAGCCGGGTCATGCCCTAGCATCCACACGTATTCAGCCTGTAGCCCTTGGCGCGCAAATGTAACCGCCACATTGGTGGCATTGCCACCGGTTGCAAACTCGATATCATCGATATCCATCTTTGCCCCAAGAGGAAGATGCGTATATAGTGTCTTACCTTCCTTGTGCGGATCAAATTCGTCGTCTTTCAAAAAGACGTCCTGAGTACCTTTACCGATGCTAACGATTTTTGGCACGTGTCCAGACATTAGCTCACAGCCTTCCCGGCGCTGCCAAAAGCGCTGATTTTTTCTTCCACCACGTTTTGCACTGCTTCATACACTTGCGGCATCAATTTCACCACGGCATATTCTTTAGGATTATCGGCTAACACTTTTTCCAAAGTAGTACGAAATGCATAGCGCATGTCGCTGTTGATGTTAATCTTGCTCACACCCACCTTAGCAGCTTCTTCGAAATAATGTAGCGGCGTACCAGAACCACCATGCAGGCTTATCTGGCAGTCAATTGCTTCACGAATGCGAGCCAGCAGTTCGATATCAAGTTCTTTCGGTACCGGGTATTTTCCGTGCAAATTACCAATGGCGGCTGCAAAGGTATCGATACCGGTAGCTTCCACAAACGCTTTCGCGCTCTCGGGTGTTGAAAATGTTTTTTTAATTTCTTCGTAATCAATTTCTTCCTCGTGCAAGTTGCTACTACCGCCAAAGTAGTGCGGTTCACTTTCTACTAGCGCACCTGTGAATTTAGCGTACTCCACCACTTGTTTTGTAACTTCAATAATTTCTTCATCCGATGCATCTTTTTTGTACTGGGAATAGTCAATATGTACAAATTCAAATCCGGCATCAATTGCACGCTTACATCGCTCAATTTTCGCACCGTGGTCAAAGTTGAGATACATTTCTACACCGTATTCTTCTTTGTAATTGTCCACCATATCACGGGCGTTTTCGAAGCCAACAGCTTGTTCTTCTGCCTCACTCAATTGAATTAAAACCGGCGAATTAAGCTTTTGTGCAGCTTTTGCGATCGCTATCAAGGTTTCTTGGTTATCGATGTTAAACGCACCTACCGCAAAATGCTGTTGGCGTGAACGTTGCATCAAGTGCCGTGCCCGTGTAGTGTTGTCGCGAATTTGTCGTATGCTGTGTGCCATGGTTCCTCCCAAATTAGCTAGTAGCCTTGCTTATACTGCGGTACTTTCTCTACGAACTTCTTAATCTTTTCAGCTAGATTTTTGCCGTCTAGGCCAAATTTTTCTACGACTTCACGCGGTGCGCCGCTTTCGCCGTAGCGATCTTCCACACCTAGCCGTTTCACTGGTACAGGCAGCTTTTCGGCTAGCAGTTCCGCTACCGCACCGCCGAACCCGCCGGCAATCTGTGCCTCTTCGGCAGTTACCATACGGCCAGTTTTTTTCACACTTTTTAGAATCGTTTCCTCATCGAGTGGTTTCACAGTTGGTACGTGTACCACCTCGGCATCAATGTGGTGCTTCTTTAATAGTTCAGCAGCCACTAGTAACTCATACGTCATAGTGCCTGTTCCTGCTAGCGTCACGTCTTTACCTTCGCGTAGTACATAGGCTTTGCCTAGTTCAAATGGTGAATCAATAGTAGAAAATATCGGTGTTTTGTCACGGGTAGCACGTAGGTAGCTCGGTTTACCATTACCCGCGATGGCGAGCGTCGCTTTTTCAGCCTCTACACCGTCACCAGGGCACACTACTATCATGTTTGGCATCACTCGCATCAATGCGATATCTTCCAGCATTTGGTGGGTCGCGCCGTCTGGGCCAGTGTAAAGCCCGGCATGTCCACCGATAATTTTCACCGGTTGGTCGTTCAAGGCGGCTGTAGTCTTTATCTGTTCCCAATTTCGGCCTGGACTAAAGGCAGCATAGCTTGCCGTGAAGGGAATCTTACCGGCAGCTGCCATTCCAGCCGCCACCGTTACTAGGTTTTGCTCGGCAATACCTACTTGTACGAACCTATCAGGAAATGCCTCGGCAAATTTATCCATTTGCACACTACCTGTTAAGTCTGCACATAGTGCCACCACGCGCTCGTCTAGTTCACCGGCTTTTTTCAAACCGCGCCCAAAACCAGCACGAATCGGTTCGTAGGCAACTTCATCCGTTAAAATTTTGTTATCAAGCGGATAGTTACTCATGCTCACCCGTTATCTTTCCGCGCAGCGTACGCAGCTCGTGCAAAGCTTTCTTGGCTTGCTCGTGGTTTGGCGGTACGCCGTGCCAGTGGTAGTCGTATTCCATGAAATCGATGCCCTTGCCCGGAATAGTGTGCGTTATCACGACACTTGGGCGGTTTTCAATCGCCTTCGCCATGCCCACGGCATCTTGAATACTTTCAATATTGTGCCCATCTATTTCCTGTACGTGCCAGCCAAAACTACGCCATTTACTGGCTAGGTCTTCCAGTGGCATTACATTTTCGGTGTTGCCATCGATTTGGATGTTGTTCCTATCCACAAACACAATCAGCTGAGATAGCTTGTATTTACCGGCAAACATGGCTGCTTCCCAAATATTGCCTTCGTCGAGCTCGCCGTCGCCCGTTATCACGTATACCCAGCGTGGTTGCTTGTCGATATATTGCAGCGTATAGGCCACACCTGCGCCTTGACTCACCCCGCAACCAAGCGGCCCGGAAGTATTCTCTAGGCCTAGTAATTTCGTGCGCTCAGGGTGGCCCTGCAAGCGTGAACCCCATTTGCGCAGCGTCATCAGCTCTTCTTTCGGGAAATAACCAGCCTCGGCCATGGCTGCATATTGTACCGGTACGCAGTGTCCGTTTGAAAGGAAAAAGAAATCCCGCTCATCCCAAGCAGGATTTTTCGGGTCGTTCTTCATGATGTCGAAATACAGCGTAGTTACGAGGTCGGCAAGCCCAAGCGGTCCGGCCGTGTGTCCGCTACCGGCTTCCTCGAGCATACGAACGATATCCTTGCGAATAGAGTTCGCTTTGTCCTCAAGCTGTTTTACTGTTAGATTACCACCCATTACTGCCTTTATTGTAGCACAAGCATCATATGATACCGTGTTTGTTTATTTCACTCACCAAGGCTTTATAGGTAGCGGATGGATCGTTGCTTTTCGCAATCGTACCGCCCACATTCAATACATCTATTCCACCTTGTGCCAAACTAAATGCATTGTCTAAACTGACACCCCCATCCCAACCGATTTCGACATTTGGCTTGATAGCGCGTATAAGTCGCACTTTTTCAAGCTGCATCAGGCTGGCTTGACCACCATAATGACCCAAGTCGCCGCTAAATATCATCACGTGGTCAGCGAGCTCAATCAACGAGCCTACCGTCTGAGGCACGGTTGTCTTTAATAACGCTATGCCTGCTTTTATTCCCGATGCTTGCAATTTCTGAAGTACCGGTGTGATATCTTCTTGAACTTCTACATGGAAAATAACTAAATTGGGTCTTAGGGCAATGAGTGCATCAACATGCTCACTCGGCCGCGCCACCATTGCATGGATATCGGCCTGCCAGTTGGCTGGCCACCATGTTTGAGTTTCAGCCACAGTAAAGGTTGGGGCAAATTCGCCATCCGCAATATCAATATGCACGCGCTCGGCAAACGCCTGGATTCTTTCCATACTTTGCTTGTACATATCCGCATTCTCAGATAATACCGCTGGTGCGATAACTGCCATATTACATTAGCTCATCTAACTGCGCGTTGCGGCGCTTAAAGCGAACGGCCCCCGCAAATGGTGTGTTCAACCACGTTTCTACGATACCTTGCCACAGGGCATCGTCTTCCTCCACTACACGAGCGGGTAAACACAGTACGTTACTGTCGTTGTCGTTGCGACATTCTTTGGCTTCGAAGGCGTCCCATATCACGGCTGCTCGTATACCCCGAAAACGGTTCGCGGCCATGGCCATACCTTGGCCGCCCGTGCAAATCAAAACGGCACGTGGATCTAGCTTTTCATCTTCACCCAGTATCTTGAGTGCGGCCATCTGTGCAAATTCCGGAAAATCATCCTTCGGATCGAGCTCTGTATCGCCCACGTCTACCCACTCAATACCATGTTTTGAGAGATATGCTTCTATCTTTTCTTTCAAATAGAATCCACCATGATCCGCACCCAAGAATAATTTCATACTTAAAGTATAAGCAGTTTATTAACAGATGTAAATAGCTGTAAGTATCTATCTGCATTGACTTTTTATAGTATTTATGCTAAAATAAAAAGATAGGCTTACCTCCCTCAACCAGAGGTGCGCCTGCACCTCAGAAAGCGACATATCATGTCCAATGTAATTTTGATTCCGCTCCTGCTTCTCGGCTCAACCCTGCCGAGCCTCGCAGTGCTCGGGGTCGTCACGCTGAGTCACAGCTTTAGGCGACCGTTCTACATCGGTGTCGCCTGGATACTCGCGACGTGCCTCGGCGCAGCGGTGTGGGTGTACGGTTACCAGCAACACCCCGGCTGGAACATGTACACGAATAACGTTGCGGCCTTCTTCCTCGTCGTGCTCAACATGATCGTCGGCGCTTCCATCGTCGGTGGCATCAAAAAGTTCGACGCTAACTACGAGGTAACTCGCGAGGTGCGGCTCGGCAACGTTCGACCGCTCGATCGACGGCGCGGCGCCTGAGGTGCGAAGGACTCCGGGAGGCACACGCTTCCCGGAGTCCGCACTCAATGAAACCCACGAGTGGGTTTATTTTTATTGCAAAGTTTTGCCGACGTCTGCGACGAGTTCGACAAGGCGGTTTGAATAGCCCCATTCATTGTCGTACCATACCATCACTTTGATAAGGTTGCCGCCCACCACTTTAGTCAGTGGCAAATCAACCGTGCCGGAATTGCTGTTACCGATATAGTCGCCGGATACCAGCGGCTCGTCTGAAACGCCCAAAATTCCCTGATAGTACGGCTGCTCTGAAGCTTTCTTAAACACTTCGTTCACTTCTTCTACCGTCGTGTCGCGTGAAAGTAGCGCTGTCACGTCGGAAATAGAAACCACAGGTGTAGGCACACGCACGCTCACGCCATCGAATTTGCCCTCTAGTTGCGGCAAGGTTTTCGTTACGGCGATAGCCGCGCCCGTAGTGGTAGGAACCATGTTTTCTGCCGCGTTACGGCCTTCGCGCAGGTCTTTCTTTGGTGCGTCCTGCAGTGCCTGGCTGGCGGTGTAGCTATGTACAGTAGTGAGCATACTTTTTTCCACGCCAAATTCAGCGTCGAGCACGGCCATCACGGCACCCAAACTGTTGGTAGTACAGCTGGCGTTCGAAATTACTTCGGTCGCGCCTTGCACCTTGTCGTCGTTCGCACCAAGCACGATGGTATCGACGCCTTCAGACTTGGTAGGGCCGGAAATAACCACGCGTTTCGCGCCGGCTGTAATGTGCTTTGAGGCGCCTTCTTTATCTGTGAAAAAGCCGGTACTTTCTATCACCACATCGATTTCCATCTGGCCCCAAGGCAGCAGTGTCGGGTCTTTTTCTGCGAGTACTTTCACTTGCTTGCCATCCACGGTAAACCCTTCTTCATTCGCAACGACATCATGCCCGTACGTGCCGTAGTTGCTGTCGTGCTTTAAAAGATATGCGAGAGTCTTGTTGTCGGTCAGGTCGTTGATGGCTACGATTTCAAGGTCGGCGCGCTCAAAGGCAATTTTAAAAGCGTTGCGGCCGATACGTCCGAAGCCGTTAATAGCAATTTTGGTTGTATTCATGGTCAGTCCCACTCCTATAAATGATGTTTTCTAATCTGCTTATGATTATACTATAAAGCCAGAAAAAAATGAGCTTACGCTATACTAGATATATGCCAAGGCGAGAGGTTTTAAAGGCGGCAGAGGCCAAATATACCGAGACGGAAGTACTCGAGCTCGATCATGCCATCGATGTGGCTAGCGAGGCCCACGCTGAACAAACCCGCAAAAGTGGCGAACCTTACATCGTGCACCCGCTTGCGGTTGCCATGATTCTGATCGACTGGGGCATGGATATTGATACCATTCTTGCCGGTGTGTTGCACGATACTTTAGAAGATACCGACACCACGCTAGAACAACTTGAATCGATGTTCGGCCGCGACGTCGCATTTCTGGTAGATGGTGTCACGAAGGTAAGCCAAGCCCGCAGCGGTATGCGTAACCTCGAAACATATCTGCCGGGCACGAAAGATAACCTCTCGAAACTTATGATTGCCGTCGGCCAAGACGTACGCGTACTTATTATCAAACTGGCCGATCGCTTACACAACATGCGCACACTAGAGCACATGTCGCGCGAGAAGCAAAAGAAGATTGCGCGCGAAACCATGGAAGTGTTCGCGCCGTTAGCCGACCGCCTAAACATGGGTCGTGTGCGCGTGCAGCTAGAAGAACTTTCCTTCCGCTATATGTCGCCGAAAGATTTCGCGCGTACCAAGACGCTGATGGACAGCCGCCTGAAGAAAAGCCAGCGCAAGATGGAAGGCGTAAAGCGTGAAGTGGCGGCACGTTTAAAAGATGAAAAGATAGAATTTCAGATGGATGGCCGCGTGAAAAGCGTGTACAGTACCTTCAAGAAACTCGACCGTGTGGAGGGTGATATCGACCGCGTGCACGATCTTATCGCCCTACGTATTATCGTGGATGATTTATCGACCTGTTACCTGGTGCTCGGCGTACTACACGAGCTGTTCACGCCGCTATATGAACGTATTAAAGACTACGTGGCTCAGCCAAAGGCGAACGGCTACCAAAGCCTGCATACTACCGTTCAAACGGATGCCGGTCAGATTGTCGAATTCCAGGTTCGCACGCGCGAAATGCATGACTACGCCGAGCGAGGATTTGCCGCCAGTTTCCATTACAACGAGTCGAAACTTACCGATGCCTACAAGAAAGGCGCTATCGCCAAACTGCCCGCCAGTCTGGCATGGATTCGTGACTTGCAGGAAACCGCCGCAAAAGCATCCGAGCATAAACAGTTCGATGCTAAGAAATTCCAAATGAACCTATTCAACGACCGTATTTTCATTTATTCACCGAAGGGTGACATTTGGGATATGCCGCATGGTGCCTACCCGCTTGATTTTGCCTATCGTATTCACTCCGACGTGGCCCAACATGCCAGCGGATTCAAGATAAACGGTATTATGAAGCCGTTCAGCTACAAGTTGCAGCACGGCGACACCATAGAAGTGCTCACCAGCAAAACCGCCAAACCGAAAGCAGAGTGGCGTTCATACATGGCTACCAACCATGCCAAAGAAAAGCTGCGCATGCAGCTAGCTCGCCAAAATCGCAATGTATTTTCTGGTGTAGCTGAGCGCTTGCGCCGCCGGAAATAGCTATACCATCGACTTATAGTATTCGACAAGCGGTACATATATGTCGCCGACTATCTGAAGTTTGGCAAGTGGTATCCATTCGTACATATCATGTTCAAAATCCATTTGTATGTGACACTTTTTCTCTAAACGTAGTTCATACAGACTCACCTGATAATCTTTGCCAAAATAATTGTTTATTTGCTCAGTCTTAATCTCTTTTACGTCGGTCGGCGCAACTTCCAACCCAATTTCTTCCCTAAGTTCACGCAGCAAGCCTTCAACAACCGTTTCACCATCTTCGATTTTCCCACCTGGTAAATCAGGTGTCAGTGGTACATACGGGTGCGTGTCACTTCGTCGCACAACCAGCACATCACCATCTTTATCGATGATGATGGCTTTAGCTGCGCGAACGACCATAGCTTCTGAGTGCCTACTTGTTATTCCAACGTTCGATACACTCTTTAATCGTACCCTTGGCAGAGTCAATATCGCCCCATCCAAGCACCTTGGTACTACCTGGTTTTTTCAAATCTTTGTAATGCGTAAAGTGATGCTCTATCATCTGCTTCCAGCGTTCGCCTAGGTCATCTAGCGTGTGTACACTATCGCCGTCGTGGCGGTTATCCGCAGGTACGACTACTACCTTGTGGTCGGCTTCGCCGTCATCTTCAAAATTCAAGATTCCAACGATACGTGCCTCTAGCCACACGCCCATCGGCAGTGGTTCCGGGCATACAATCAGCGTGTCGAGTTCATCGCCGTCGTCATCGAGCGTTTGGGGAATAAACCCATAGTTGCACGGTTTCGCAAAAATGCCCGGCTCTACACGGTCTAGCATGAAGGCCGCGCGCTTGCGGTCCCACTCTACTTTCAATTGAGAGCCCTGTGGAATTTCCACCACGGTATTCACGGTCCCCTCGTCAAGGTTGCCCGGTGTTAGGACTTGGTTAAAATCAGCCATTATGTATCTCCTTTATTACTTCTTTTATATTGTAACAAATTGTTATACTACGAAGTAGCTATGCTAATCATTGGACACCGCGGCGCAGCCGGACTTGCGCCTGAAAACACGCTTATGGCGCTCCACAGGGGGCGTGATGTTGGTGCCGACATATTGGAATTCGACGTGCAACTTACGCGCGACAAAGTACCCATTGTCATTCACGATTCAAATTTGCTGCGCACGCATGGTTCAAGAAAACGAGTTCGCTGGTCATCCCACGCCAGTATTCGCGACGCATCACATAAAGGTCATCAGATCACCACGCTGAAAGAAGTGATGAACGAATTTTTCGGTTATATCCTTCTAAACTTGGAAATAAAGAACGTGGGAACCGGGCGTTATATCGCGAAATTCATAGAAGAAAATTATATAACGAAGCCTTCCGATTGGGATGCGATATTGTTTTCATCGTTCAAAGCCAGCGAATTATACGCCGTGCGTCGTGTCAGCAAGCGTGCCAATATTGCCATGTTGCACTATCGCAACCCATTCGGCTATATCGCCCACCATCGTCAGCTACAGTTCACGGCTGTTGGTTTCCACCGCCTTCACACCAATCGCTTAGCGTTAGAGATTGCGCACCGCGCAGGTATCTTCAGCTACGTATACACAGTAAACCGTCCGGAAACGGCGGAACTGATGGAGCAAAAAGGTATCGAAGGAATCGTGACAGACCAACCTGACCGCTTAGTGAAGTACCTGCAAGGCCGTACTAAGTAGGGTATACTACTGATATGTCGAAACATCCAACTCTGCTGCCGGCGACCGACTATCTACCTGAGGCGACAGAAGCCATAAAGAAAGCGAAAGATCGAGTGCTATTCATGGCACTCATGATTACCGATGATAATTTTACCGATAAGTTTGTCGATGCATTAGGTGAAGCCGCCGAACGTGGCGTCGAAGTAGTAGTCGCGGCAGATTTGTTCACGTACGGCGAGCTAGGCGGCCATTTCGTACCGATAAAATTTTTCACTAAAGAATCGCGTAGCACCACTGCCATGGTTCGCGAATTGAAATCAAAAGGTGTGAAATTCAGCTGGCTGGGCCGCTTTAGCGCGACACCATTTACCGGCCGTACACATATAAAGGCACTCATTGTCGATGACACCGTATACTCGTTTGGCGGTATAAATCTGTACGGCAAAGAAGTACTTTCAAATGTCGATTTCATGTTCCGCTGTGAAGACGAGCGCCTGGCCGACGATATGGTACACGAGTGCATGCAGATTGCCAAAGCAGATGGCAAAAATTACGCGTATCGTAGCCACAAATTTAACTACGGCGATAATTTTGTGCTGACAGACGGTGGTTTCCAGGGCGATAGCATCATCTACCGTCGAGCTGTCGAGCTCGCTCGCCGGGCCGACAAGATTCTTCTTGTTTCGCAGTACTGTCCTACTGGCAAACTCAGCCGCGTGTTAAAAGATAAAGATGCCCAGCTATATTTCAACCGTCCCGAACTAGCCGGGTATTTGAACCGTATGGTCATTGCGGTTGGCTCATTTTTCAGCGGCCAAAAAACGCTCTACACCCGCGGCAGTTATTTACACGCGAAATTTATCATCTTTACCATGCCGGGTGGCAAGAAAATTGCCCTTACCGGTTCGCACAATTTCGTGTATGGTGGGGTACTGCTTGGCACGCGCGAAATCGCCCTTGAAACTAGTGACCCAAAAATTATCAAACAGTTAGAATCATTTTTCAAACGCAACGTAAAGTAGCGCGTTTAAAACTATTTTCGCTTCAACTCATTCAGATATTCACGAATTGAAAGGGCGGCTGCCGCACCTTCGCCTACCGCGCTGGCTATCTGCATAGTCGCACCGCTGCGTACATCGCCGCTAGCGAATACACCGGGCATACTGGTTTCCAGCAACGCATCAGTTTTTATCAGTCCGCTCACGTCGAGGTCAATACCCGAGCCTTCTAAGAATTGTGTATTTGGCTTGAGCCCAACGAAGATAAATACGCCATCAATCGCAAGTTCTTTATTCTCGCCGTTTTCTGTCATTTTCACACCGTACACTTTGCCATCTTTCGCCAAAATCTCATCAGTCGTCGTGTTCAAATGAACCGTTATCTTACCGTTATCGATATATTCCTGCAGTTCATGCTGCAATACTTCACTGGCTTTAATAGTGCTACGCACCAGTAGGTCGATATGGCTCGCAAAACGCGTCAAAAATAGTGCTTCTTGTACGGCCGAGTTACCGCCGCCCACTACCACAAGTGTTTTGTCGCGGTAAAATGCGCCGTCACAGGTGGCACAGTAGTGCACACCGCGGCCATAATATTCGGCTTCGCCTGGTACATTTATTTTATTGTAGTCGCTTCCGGTCGCGATGAGTACCGTTTTGGTTTCAATTTCCTGGCCGTCTACCACCACGGTTTTAGTAGCACCGTTGTCACGAATTTGTGATACTTCCCCAAAGTCGATAATGGCACCAAAACGTTCGGCTTGCGCCTGTAACTGTTCGGCCAGTTTCATGCCTTCAATACCTTCGGCAAAACCGGGGTAATTATCTACCTTATCGGTGATAGCGGCCATGCCACCAATAACACCTTTTTCATACAGTACCGTATCAATATCTTCACGGGTGGTGTATATGGCAGCGGCGAGGGCACTTGGACCCGCACCAATCATCACTACGTCACGTACGTCGCTCATGTTATTGCACCTTCTTTAGCTCGACCACAAATTTCAGCGGACCGACAGGTTGGCCCGTGCCATTATCGGTGTTACCATACGCTTGGTCGGCAGGAATGGTAAGACGAACCACTGAACCCGCTTTCACTCCAGTAAGGCCTTTTGTCCAACCAGGTATGACCTGGCTCAAGCTAAAGTCTGCTGGTGTTACCACGCCGTTTTTGTTCGTACTATCGAATATTTCGCCGCTCGCATCCCAACCGAAATAGTTCGCCGTCACGGTTGAATCGGCTTTGGCTGCCTTACCATCGCCTTGTTTCAATATTTCTACCTTCAGCTTGGTCACCTTACTGGCATCAAACGAACTTGCACTGTAGCCTTCAAGCGGCTTATTAGCCTTTTTTGCCTCTTCGAGTTGTTTTTCATATTCCTGCTGCGCTTTGGCGGTATCATTCGCGTCGTTCTGTGGCGATAAGATCATAGCTACAAACCCGGCTACCGTACCGATGGTCAAAACGATTGCTATTATCCAGATTCCAAAACGTTGACTCTTTGTTGTCGACATAATTCCCCTATTAAATTCCTTAATTACTTTACTTAGTATACCAAATTACACGTCTATCTCATACTCTCGTAGACGTGCCCTCGCCTTATCACTCGCACCCATCTGAAGGTCGAGCAACTGTGCATAAATTCCACCGGTCGTGGCTAGTTCAGCCGGCGTACCCACTTCATCCACTGCCCCGCCACGTAAGGTAACGATACGGTCCACGTGAGCGATCGTGCTTAAACGGTGCGCAATGATAAGTGTCGTACGGTTCTTCATCAGCCTATCTAGCGCTTCTTGCACTTGTTTTTCCGCCCGGCTGTCTAGGCTGCTGGTGGCCTCGTCGAGAATAAGTATCGGTGCGTCTTTCAAAATAGCTCTGGCTATGGCAATACGCTGCTTCTGGCCGCCACTTAGTTTCAAGCCGCGTTCACCGATTTCCGTGTCGAGGCCGTTCTCTAGTTTCGATATAAATTCATACGCGTTGGCTGCCTTGGCTGCCTTTACTACCTCATGTTCGGTGGCATGTGGCTTAGCATAGGCGATATTCTCACGAATAGTGCCGCTGAAAAGTGCTGGCTCTTGAAAGACCACAGCAATATTTTCACGCAAGCTGGTTTGGCGCACGTCGCGTATCGATACGCCGTCGATGCTAATATGGCCCTTCTTCAAATCATATAGGCGCAGCAGCAAACTAGTTAGGGTTGTCTTACCCTCGCCACTCTCGCCCACCAAGGCTACTTTTTCGCCCGGTTCTATTGCAAAGCTGATGTTTGAAAGCACGGTATCATTCTTGTTGTAGCCGAAACTGACATCCTCGTACACAACCCTACCCTCTGGAACTTCAAGCGCAGGTGCATGTGGCTTGTCGGCTACGGCTGGTTTCATTTCCATCACCTTGAAATAATCTTTACTACCTGAAGTAGCACGCTGAATTCCCTCAATAATGAAACTCATATTGAATATTGGGAAGCGCATCATGTTTACCAGCTGAAGCAAAAGCACCATCTCACCCACGGTGAAGCGGCCTTGTGAGGTGTTTACAAACAAATATCCGAAAATCAGGAAGAATATTGCGTTCAATACAAACCGCCTGCCAATATCCATGTTGTGCCAATAGCGTGATTGCTTGTGTGTAATATCGACAGTCGTTTGGAAGCGGCGTTCGAAATGTCGGAATTCCAGGTTTTCTTGAATGAAGCTTTTTACCACGCGAATCTGAGCTATCACCTCGGCGAAGCGTCCGGTGGCAATATCGGTTTCCAAATTTTTCTCATTCTGCCAGGCCTGCCATTTCTTGCTGGTAAGTGCGGTCAGCCACAGGAAAAGCGGGTACAGGATGAACAGGAGTAACGCCAGTTCCCAACTGTAAGTCAGCACGATAATAAGTGTCAGTATCATGGTAAGAAACATTTGGAAGAAGTTGTTCGCAAACATGTTCATGAACTGCGTAACTTCAAAAATAGTTCGGTTCAAGCGGTTGATAATAGTACCGGTAAGTTCTTTGTCGTAATACGCCTGCGGTAGTTTCAGAAGATGCGTGTAGTAGCGCTCGGAAAGCTGCTTTTTCAGCTTGGCGCTCATTATATCTCCCAGGTAGCCGCCCCAGTTCGTAAATAGCGTGTTCAACACGTCTGCCACAAACAGTGCCACGGCCAGCCAAATGGCGCCACTAATATCCGCGCTGCCTGAATTGATTGATTGTACCACCAGGTCGGTGGCTTGCTTGATGATGAACGGTGATGCCAGCGCGGTAAGGCTCATCAGTATCGAAAATATGACGATACCAAGATAGTACGGCCACAAATGCCGGGCATAGCTAAGCACCTTCAATAGACTTCTCATTGGTATATATTATGTCAGGTTAGACATGAAAATACCACGCTTCATCGTGGTATCCTCATGCATCTTCTCGTGGTATCACATGGCGTGCCATTTGCCGTCGTTACCTTTCTCATAACTTTTCTTCACCGCCGACCAAGCTACACGGTGAGAAACCTCTTCACGCCCCGTATTGCCGCGGCGATCCTTTGGCTGCTTATACTCATTCCACGCATTGTTGAATGCATTCATATATATCATCTGTGCATGGACAGGAAGCACCCCCTTCACGGAGGTGGGCAGTTCATACGCGTTTATATATGCCATATTCATTTCCTCCAATGTATGTTCGTAGTTTACCTACTGCCCTGGTTTGGTCGTATATAGTGAAAAACCAAGAACGCCTTTTGACGTTCCGTTCTCAACTTGTCGTTCCAAACCCAGGACATATGTTTCCGCAAATGATGGATCCCATCCATTCTGGCTTGCTTCGCGAATATGATTCATGTGGTCTTCCACACCGATAACGTTTGCGTTATCGCTACTTTTGCCATCCCTCCAGGCAAGGTGCCTAGCCTTTTGGAGGATTGCGTTGATACGTTTAATTGCTTGCTCATATTGCATATTCGCTCCTTTCACGGATTCGTATTAATTATAAGTAATCGTCATCGTCGTAGACGTAGCCGGTAGACACATCCATCGAAGAGCCGTTGTCTTCAAGCTGCGTTACCAAATTATGCTCGGCCCATTGCTCATCGAACGCATCATACCTGTATCCGCCCGCATGGCTCATGCGATTATCCTGTTCGTCGTCACTAAAATCATCATAATTGTACACCATAAAAATTCTCCTTCCTTATGATACAAACACGCCTAAATGAGTGAGTATTTAGGCGTGTTTGTCTTGTCGAAATGGGTTATAGTAAAGATTTTAAACTATTTCTTTCTACTGATTGTTACGGCGCTGAGAACGGGCAGAACCACCTTTTCGCCCTATCTCGCTGAGGTCTTCCTCTGTGCGGTTGGCAAAGTTAGCTGGGTTACTTTCCTTGCCCTGAGATCTTCCGCCTTTGCTTGCGATCTGACGTTGCTTCGCAGCATCCATCGAGGCAAAACCACGCTTACTCTTACCTTGTCTTGCCATACGCCACCTCCTTTCATATGGTTGACATTATTTACTATACGGCCATACGTAAAACCCTACAGTGCACAAGCTCACCCCTCACCTGTGAGATATTCCACAGTTAGTGCGCGTCAAATTTCAGCTCGTAATAAGTAATGAACCAGATATACATTCGCATGTATTAGTAAAAAGCCTTACAATATATATATGAACACCCCTCATGTCGCCCGTATACTTCGTCCTCTCATAGATAAAGCCAAGCTACGCGAATACAAGAAAGGGCAAATTATCCTCTACCCAGGCGATGAGATAACCTATGTACATGTCGTAAATAAAGGTGCGGTCAGCCTATATGACATCGACGAATCAGGCACAACCAAAGTGTTATATATCCTTGGCAAAAATTCCGTATTTCCCCTCATGGCTGCTCTCGACACGCCAGGTGCTTCCGCCGCGTGGTTTTATGAAGCCCTGGAAGATACTGAACTTTACATGATTCCTTATGCCGATTTTCGCGAATGCTTGCACAACGATGATGGTACTCTGCATCGGAAACTTATGCAGGATTTCATGGATGACGTATTTGAACTGGTTACACGTATAAATAGCCTGTCAAACGGTACCAGCCTTATGAAACTCAGCGGTACGCTGAAATTTCTGGCCAAAAAACACGGTAAAAGCGTAGCCGGCACCAATTGGAGCCGTGTGAACTTCCCCGTCAGCCACCAGCTGCTTGCCAGTATGACAGGCCTTACCCGCGAAACTATCACCCACAGTATCGGCACTATTCAAAAAGCAGATGCAATTCACTACACCCGAAATTCCCGCTTGTCTATCAACTGCAAAAAGCTGAAAAAGCTCGAAACGAATTCAAAGTAGCTACTAGTTCTTTACGAATTAGCCACGCTATATAGCCGCAGCCATTGCTCTAATGCAAGTTGCGACGGGCGAAGCTCACTTGAAATACCCGCCTTTTCTCTGGGTAGCGTAGCAAAATACTTTTGTTCGGCAAATGCACGCCGTATAAATGCGCGGTAGTCTTTTGCCAATTCTTTTCGTAGTAGCGACTCTTCACGCAGCTTTACTTCAAGCAGCACAGTATCTACGGCTGGCGGTGGTGTAAAGTCAGTTTTTCGAAGCGGCTTTCGAATTCGTACGCTAAACCACGGCCCAAGTTCGGCCGCAAGCTGGCTAGTAAAATGATCGCTTCCTGGCACCAGTTTCCGGGCAAATTGCCGCTGCACGATTAAATACATGCTCCTTGGCGGCCGCATTGATTCGGTAAATTTACGTACCACGGCGGCACTGATATCAAATGGAATATTTGCGAATATCTTATACGGACCGTCCGGCTCTTCAAGCGCCAGGATATCTTGTTTCACTATCGTGATGTTCTCTATGCCTGCAACATTTCGCTGTAGTTTCGCCAGCGCGTCACTTTCTATTTCTACCGCCACGACTTGTTTGCAGCGCCTCGCAAGCACACTAGAAATTACGCCGCTGCCCGCGCCCAAATCATACACCACGTCATTCTTTCGAATGTTGCTATGCCCCACCAGCTCTGCCACCAATCTAGGGCTACGCAAAAAATGCTGAGCATAATGATGATGCCGTGTCATTGCCGCATACCTTTTTGTATAGAATAGTTCATCACCGTATACATACGTTTCAAATTCTACCACACATTAGAATATAAAATACCATGCGCTGTCTATGAGATATCTCACAGCATAAAATGCTTATGTAGGCAATAATCAGTTCTTGTCGACACCGTAATGTCGATAGAGGAGAATAAAATGCAACTACAACGCAGACCTATATCAACTCTTAAGAAAGTAGCAGCGACATTCCTACCGGTCGTAACGGTAGCAGGATTCGCACTCGTGCCGCATAACACCTATGCCATGAGCTCAGTCACGGTCGATCAGAACGACTCACATGGCTGGGCTTTTTTCGATGACGAAGGGCATGGTGGTACCGGCAAATTCATCATCGGGCCAGACACAGCGCCTACGGGCAGCGGCAGTGCCCAGTTAGAGCTTACCGGTGCCGACCAGGGGTATGCACTTGGTATGAAATCGTATGGTGGTACGAAACTACGTGACATCACGAATCTTAGCTATAACACCAATGCGCAAACCGGCAACAACGTACAGGCGCCGGCCCTGCAAATGAATATCGACCCAGATATGAGCGATAGCGACACGGCCGCGACGGGACGTTTGGTATACGAACCGTATTACTCGCACACTGTCACCGACAGCACATGGCAGCAGTGGAACACCCAGGACAATGCGAAAAGCGACAACGGTAAGGGGAACTGGTGGTTAAGTGATACGACTTTAGCCGACCAGACGGGCTGTAGTCAAAGTAGCCCATGTACCTGGGATGAGCTTACGAAAGCTCTTCCAAATGGCGGTATCAGTAGCAGTGACCCGGCAGTACTATTGAAAGCCGGTAGCGGCTGGAAAGTGCCGTTCCTGGGCAATGTCGATAACGTGACGATTGGCGTAAAAGGTACAGATACGAGCTACGATTTTGAATATGCGGTTCCTAGCAAAATAGACGGCCTTGGCTTATTGCAAGCCAACAAAGTCATCGGTTGCGATGCGGTGGTAAACAACCGAATGGTTTCCCTAAAGTGGGATGCGAATACTGATGCCTCGTTCGATCACTACGTGCTTCAGGCAGACGCAGATAAAACTGCACCGTTTGATTCAACCACGAACATTACTGCAAATTCTAGCGACGTGACATTGCCAAACAAAGATGGCGCATATAACTATCGTGTCGCCGCAGTAGATACGAATGGCGTACAAGGCGAATGGTCAGACTGGTGTACTATTACGCTGGACACCCAGGCTCCAAGCGTACAGATTACCAGCCCTAGAGATGACAGCACTGTTTCTGGTCGTGTAACTATCCGCGGTAGTGTGACAGACGATAACCCAAGTCACTACTACCTGAAAATTACCGGCCCGAATGGCACCGTTTTCTCGCGAACGTTTTTGAATGACGAATCATTCACAAACGCATCACTTTACAAGTGGAACACACGAGATGTCAAAGACGGTGAATACACGATTCGTTTAGAAGCACGTGATGCAGCCGGTGGTACGGCCACAAGTGGCAATAAAGACGCTTCATCAGTAGCTCAAATTACTGTGAATGTCCAAAACCGCGGTGACCAAAGCCATCACCACAATCACGGTCATCATTACGGCAATCACTCACGTGGTGACGACCGCGACGATCGTTCTCGAAGTGACTGGTTCGGTTTCCTTCTAGGCTGGTTATTCTCTCGCAGTTAACTAGTCCTTCCTAGTCACTTGTGCACGTAAGACCCCCATACCCCTTTGGGGGTCTTACATATGCCGTGGAAAGGCATGGTAGCTGAATTGTGTGCATTAAGGGGCTTCAGCTACCATGTCTGTCCGCAGTCAAGCTTGCAGTATCTAGCGATATTCTGGGTTGCTATACCCAAAGTGTTCGCCACCCTCCCATTCTTTTGGAAGGTTTCCTTCCGCCGGTAGGCCGCCTACTTTTTTCAAGCGTTTGGCCGTATGTAAAAGGTTGTAGGTCATGAATGTGACATTGCGATTCGTAAAATCACTTTCCGGCCCGCCCGAACCTTCGTCGAGATAACTCGGGCCTGGGCCTATCGCGCCTATCCATCCGGCATCTGCCTGCGGCGGAATAGTGTAGCCGATGTGCTGTAAGCTGTATAGTACGTTCATGGCGCAATGCTTCACTCCGTCTTCATTGCCGGTAATCATACAGCCGCCCACTTTTCCGTAGTACGCCCACTGCCCTTTCTCGTTCAGTTCACCCGAGTTCGAATATAGTCGCTCAATCAACAGTTTCGTTTGCGAGCTGTTGTCGCCGAGTTTTTCCATCAGCTGCATACTCGATTTCAATAAGCCTTCAGTATTACTGATTTCAGGCGATTTCTTCAGCGTTCCATTGAAAAATATCGCACTTAGGCCTTCGAAATTGCTTGCCATACCTATCGTTTTCTCACTTCAACCACTTAATCAGGTTGTATCACTACGGTACAAATATTTGCCACTATAGTCTGTGAAATATCACACACGCGACACGTAAGGATTATCCTTTACATAGAAACGCCGTAGTTCGTCTTTGGCCGAAGAGATACCTATGCGAGTCGTATTGGCAACATCGCTCTCATCGTACGATGTGCCCTCTACCAAACGTAGTGGTGTACGTTTTAAATCGTGTCCGTTCATCATTGTATCTATACCTAACGCCTGGCATAGTTTTGCCGGCCCGTTAGTCGTTTCACTACCGGTTTTACCGCGGCGTTTTTCCAACACATCTACACCATCCAGTGGCTCAACCGCTCGTAGCAGTACCGCCGCACCTATACCAGCCGGGCCGCACACTACGTTGCAGCAGTAATGCATACCATATGTGAAATATACATACAGGTGTCCGCTTTCACCGAACATCACTTCCGTGCGCGGTGTCTTTCCTTTATAGCTATGGCTTGCCGTATCGGTTTGGTCGTAACTTTCCGTTTCCACTATTCGTACTCGCACCGTTTGGCCATCAACCTCGCGCAGCAATTCGCAGCCAAGTAACCTGCGAGCCACTTCGTTCGCATCTTCGTGTAGGAACCCAGGAAATGTCATACTTCTAAGTCACGTCGGGTATAGAATACGTACGTCGCTGCCAGGCAGCCGACTATCGCCACGCCGCAAATTGCCACATACACATTGTTCAAGGCTTGATTTGCGAGTAAATCTGCCGCGTCAAAGAATCGAAATACCGATACAAAGCGCAGCCAGTCGAACATATCAGACAGTTTCGATAGTACAAATAGCAGATAACTCACAAATACGATGGTCGCGAGCACCCGGCCTGGCGAACGGCTACTTTTTAGCACACCTACACTCAATGTACCGATGAAAAAGAACACCAGTTGTATCAGCAGCGCCGCACCCATAAATAGCATAAATTCATGTTCAAAGCCTTTCGTACTTGTTACGGCTGTAATACTTGCCCATGCCGCGGCTACTGTCACGAGCCACAGCACTAGTACGTTCACTAGCCCGGCGGCAAGTTTCTGGGTAATTATTTTTGCCCTACCTATCGGCTTCACGTACAAAAACTCGGTGGTTTTATCTTGTTCTTCTTCGGCTAGCACTGTTACACCCAGCAGCCCGGCGTGCACTGCCAGTAGTATTTCCGTATACAAAAAACAAATACCAAAGTAGCCGCCCAGCGTGGTAATATCAAGGCCGCTCATGCCAAACACAGCTTGCATGGTTTGCGGAAATTGATTCATTATCTGCCGCATTGCTTCGGCGTCTGTTGCCAACGCATCGTATTTCGCCATACACATTATCATGAAAATAATTACGCTAACACTCCAAATTATCAGCGATTTTCGGCGCGCCTTTAGTTCGTGGGTAAATACGTTCATTACGCTACCGCCCTTACGTCACGGTTCACATACAGCATGTAGCTCACGATGAAACCTACGCCCACCACTACAGCCACCAGCACTAGTGATGTGGTTTGATACGCGCCCTGTTTCACTATTTCCATTAGGTCGAAAAATTTGAATGGTGTAAAGTACTGAAACTTTTCGTCTTTTACAATTGAGCCCAGCAGCGACACCGCGAAAAACGCAAATACTACGCCCAGTGATATAGAGACCACCGACTTTACTCTACGCAGCAGTTGCGATACCAGCACGCCAATTGCCATGAAACATACCTGCACCATCAAAAATGCCAGGTTCAGCAGTAGCAAGGTTTTCATAGAGTAATTGCCCGAACCGAACGCATGTGAAAATACTACGATTGCGAGCGTAAACACGCTGATAGTAATAGCCAATATTGTTAGCCCGGCGAATAGTTTGGCTACGAATACTCGCGTGCGCGACACCGGCTTTGTTAGCAAAAAGTCGGTCGTTTTAGCGCTATCTTCCTTCGAAACCATCGAAAGTCCTATGTTCATACCTTGTATTGCGCCAGCCAGCAGGATGTATGAAAACGTATAGGTGTAAAAACCCAGGAATGTGAAAAAGGTTGAAAGGTTTAGTCCCAGTGCGGCGCGCACGGCTTCAGGAAACTTTTCCAGCAGTGCTTTACTTGTAGCAATATCTTCCTTGAATGCGGGGAATATGGCCATGAACATCAAACCCAGGGCTACAAGTACCAAACTCCATGCTATGCACGAGTTTCGCATCATCCGCAGTTCTTGCTGATATACGTTCACGCTAGCCTTCCTTCGTGTAGTAGTGCATGAATATTTCTTCCAGCTCCGGTTCTTCTATCCATACGCTTTTTAGTTTCATGCCGGCTAGTAGCCGTGTTACCGAGTTTATATCGCCGCGGTAGAGAAATTCCGCGTTTGCACCTTTTATAGTGAGGTTGCTTATGCCTGGCAGCGCCAGTTTCGCTTTGCTCACCGGTCCGTCTACTTCAAGCTTTATGTGCATGTAGTTATTGCGGCGCAGGTCGTTCATTGATTCCACTTTTATTATTTCGCCGTCACGAATTATGGCCACGCGGTCGCACAGTTTTTGCACCTCACTCAAAATATGCGATGAAAACACGATAGTTACGCCTTTTTTGTTTTCCTCGCGCAGTAGGTCGAAAAACGTCTGTTGCATCAATGGGTCCAGGCCACCGGTCGGCTCGTCTAGAATGATCAGCTTCGGGCTGTGTTGTAAACCCTGCACAATACCGACTTTTTTCTTGTTGCCATAGCTCAGGTCGTCGATGCGCTTGTTCAGGTCTAGGTCTAGCAGTTTGGCCAGCTCGCGCATGCGGGCTTCTATTTCTTTTTTCGGTTTCTTGTAGAAACTGGCGCTATAGCGCAGTAGGTCGATGGCGCGCATACGGTCGTAGTAAAACACCTCGCTCGGCAGATAACCTATATCTTCACGTAGTTTCGGGCCTTTTTTCACTATGTCGTTGCCGAATATCTCAGCCGTACCCGATGTCGGTTTTATTAGCCCTAGCAGTGTACGAATCGTGGTACTTTTACCAGCGCCGTTCGGCCCGATAAAACCGAATATCTCGCCCTCGGCTACTTCCAGGTTTACGTTTTTTATTCCCCTCGCCTTGCCGTAACTCTTGGTTAAGTCACGTATTTCTATCGCATTCATGCTTATATTATATACCTTATTTACGGGTTATAAACTTGTTTTATTTCGTAATGTATGCTATAATATAGGTTTAGGACGATCCTACACAAAGAAGGTGGTGGTTTGATGGCATCAACAACACATGTCATCAGTATCGAAGAGCGGCGTTCTATCGCACTTCGAAAGCGGGCCAATACGCTGCTCGCGCAGTACGGCTACACCGACAACGAGCTCACATCGCTTCAAGCCCAACTCGAAAAGGAAGTGGCTGCAGTAGTCGCTCGCTATGAGCCGCAGCTCAGTCAGCTCTCACGGCGACGTGAGCTTCTGATTTCGAGGCTACTCGATATTGTCGGTGACGACGAGCGTTGGGTGCTCATGATGATCGGACACAAGGGCAAGACGCTTCCGCTCCGTAGTGGTGATATCAGCCGACGTACGACCAGCAAGACCAAGGTTACCGACCTTGCTGATCTGCTCAAAGGCCTTCGGGCCCGGAAGCTTCTGCGGAAGTTCACGACGGCGCAGGAGCCCAAGCCAGATCTGGTGAAGCTCAAGAAGAACCCGGGTCTGGTGGCCCGACTGCCAGGGATCGAGCTGGTCGAAAGAGAGAACATGGTTCTGAAGCCCAAGAAGTTTGGGCGCAAGGAAGACCGGGACATCCCTCCCACCAGCCGTCCCATCCCCTAGCCCTTCGCGCAGCGCGGGCATCTATCTACCCGGTAGAGTCCCTTGCGCGAGGGGCTCTACTAATATCATTTGAAAAATTCTGCAATCTCTCTACAAAGCATCTCTGCCACCTGCTATATTGTTATTCTTACTGAAATGTGCTATAATTATAAGGATTAGTCCTGTACAACAACTGAAAGGTTACAGATATGGTGTCTGGCACCATCCTACCGGAGCAACAAGCTATGCTCCGCTACACGGGAAGAATCGAGAACAGACTGCTGCAGCTGGGGCGGGCGCTTGATCGTCTGCCGGAAGGCTTCACGTTCGAGTCTGTCGACCCTGGCAAGATGTCGGTCCACGAGACGATGGCCGACGGCGCATGGAGACGTCTGTACAACCTCGTGAAAGATGACTTGCCGTGGAGCAAGCTCTCTACGGGTGATGTCGCTGAACTCCTCCATGGAACCGTCAGTCGAAGCGTGACCCCAGACGGCATCTGGATCACGGTCAACCCGCACAATCTCGGACGGGAGGCTACGCGCTTCTTCCCATCTTACGGAGATGCGGCCTAAGCCTCGTGCGCATGTGTGGCACTACCAAAAGTAGGGCCCCGTGCGTGCGGGGCTCTACTTTTTTACGAGCAAATTATACTTAATATATTCCCGGCCGGGTCTTTAAACCACGCGATATCAGGCCCCATTCCTGCCGCTTTACCGCGGGCGATACCTTTTGCATCTTGGGAGATATGCATATCACCGTATTGTTCCATTTTCAGGCCGCGTGCAACCAGTTCATCCACGACAATGTCTATATCATCCACTTCAAAATTCAACACGGTATAGGTGGCAGGTTCAAAGTCGGGTTTCTCATATATATACACCGGGTTTCGCTCTTCAAAGTGAAGCTCTAGCCCCATAGGTGTTTGCACAACATCAAGCCCGAGCATTTCATAAAATCCTCTTGCAGCCGCTAGGTCATCTACTGCAAATCCGCTAAACGCGCTTACATTTTCCAACATCAAAACCCTCCTCATGTGGTATTAGCTTATGCTGCACACTATATCTAATTATACGTTAGCGCGATTGGTAGATAAAGCGTCTCGCATCAAACTTTTGCCATGCCGATAGTATAGTTGTGGCCATAGTGCTTTGCGCATTTCGGGCAAGTGGTGTAAAACATATAAATACCTTTAAGTTTTTTACCTTGATCTTTTACATAGTCGAGTAATATATCCGCCCATTTGCCCGCATTTTGGTATGGTTCATCAAATACGCGCGTTAAAAATGTGCCCGTTAACGCCACATTATCCGCGCCATTCACGTGTTTCGTTACAGCCAGCAGCTGCTCTGCTTTCCACGGTGATATATCGTGGCTCAGTATCATCACATCTTCGGCAGGCATCGTTGCTTTGGCTTGTTCAGCCGTTTCTTGCAGCCGCCGCATTACAGACGTCATATTTATCGGGATATAAAAGAAACTCCTGGTATAGAGTCGTATAAATGGTTTATTTTTGAAAAGTATCTCGCGATTTTCCCATTCACGGACGTTTGGGATAGCGCAACATCGTGTTTCATTTTTGGTGGTATACGTGTGCGGTAAGTTCATGCGACTAACCTCCTTTGGGCGTTCATTCCCGCCTTGCGTGTTTAGTGTAGTCTTATCGTCGCGGTTAGTATGTTAAAAAATGTACATAAAATACACTTTGATATTTATCGTGATGGGTTTAGTCGCGTATCGTGAGCTCGTACGATAGTAGATAGCGAGCGAAGCGCTACAAAGCTTTCGTTGGCGCCAGAAACACGAAGTTGTTCCATCAGCTCTGCTCTTGGTAAGTGCAGCATTCCTCTACTAAAATCTCGCCCTTGCCATGGGTTCAGGTCACTCATCAAGTCAGTTTCGGTTGGTTCTGCTTCCGCGTGCGCGTGTGCCAGTATGTAGTGCCAGCTTCCATTCTCATTCATGTGGAGTTCGCGTCGTACTTCCATTTCCCGGTATTCCAGTGCCCGCAATACGTGGTAGGTTAGCAAATCACAGCGGTTACCCCTCGACTGGTCATAGCCTATGGGCAGGCCAAGCTGCTCGTTTATCTCTTCACCGGCATGGTGTGCCAGCGAACGCATCGTATGTTTAAGCTGTGTCATTATGTATATTATAGCACTTATGATTATTTTAGTCAATATATGACATCTCTGCTACAAAAGGTTCGCCTACCTATTGCTTTCGTAAATTTAATATGTTTTTATATTAACTTATGCCAGGTGATACTGAAGCATTCAAATCAGCTCTCAAAAAATGGGACCGCTTAATAAATAGCGGTAAATTTTCCGTCTCCTCAGAGGTTGGGAAAACGGCAATCCTTTATTGCGCCGTCGGTATAGATGATTATGAAGAGGAATTAGAGGCGTTTCAGGATGAAGCATATCATTTAGCCGATCAGGTTGAAGCAGAAAATAAAGAAGCGCTAATCGTGCATGATTTTACCAATGATGATATGTGCGACATTGCCCAGGATGAGAGTGTTTCAGATGTAATCATCATTGGGAATGGTACTCTTTCCAGCGTCGAGACTTCCGATGGAATGCTGGGTTGGAAGAATATCGCTAAAATGTCACAACACCTGAAAACCGGCTCGTTTATCCAGCGACAGTGTGGCAATACACAGTACAACTTCAGCCCTCCGCTCGGTACTTTCCTTATGTCACGCCACGACAGAATTTATGCCGCATTCGGCCACATATTACCTGTTACACTAGCCTCTGAACATGAAGCTAGTATCAAAAAAATCCACAATCACCCGCGCCTGACATTGGAATTAGCACGTGGTCTATTTTCAGCCGCGTACGGATACGATTCCATACTCGATTAGTAGTAGATAACAGCAAGTGATTTCACTTCGCGTACGGTTTTGCGATGCGCTCTGCACCATTCATCCACGGCTTTGCGCGCGCCAGGTAGTGCTTGATTGCCGTAATCATCCACCACTATCGCCGCGCCAGGTTTTAGTTTTGGAGTTATCAGCTGCAAGGGCACTTTTATACTTTCGTAGTAGTCGCCGTCTAAAAATACGAACGCAATATCATCCGGCACATCGTCTGGCGTTAGTTCGTCAAACCAGCCTTTATGTATGATGGGCAGCTTCAAATGCGCTTTTTGAAATTCGTGTATAAATGCTTTCTTGCTCACCGCCAGTTCACCGGCCTTAAACTGCTCGCCCAGCGGCGATTCGTCTGCCGGTGTTTTTTCCGGTAAACCTTCGAACGAGTCATACACATGAAATTCGCTATTAATCTTCAGCATATCCATCACACGGCGAATATACATACTCGTTGTGCCAATGTAGCAACCAAATTCCAAGATAGCCCCACGTGTTGTTTGTAGGTTTTTAACCAGCTCTGTTAAAACGGCCTCCAGCTCAACAGCATCTACTTGGTCAGACACTATTCCATACTTCGCAATCAGGCTATGTATTTCTTGATTGTTCACTTCACTATTATATATTCTTCTCATGCTTTACATTTTAATATCAGCAACGTATAATCTATCCTAATGTGAGTACGCGCTCATCGAACACAGGCGTCGATGTGCAAGCGACTCCATTGGTCGTACAAGGAGGTTACGCGAACCAGCGGAGCACCGACACGGCCTTGGGGGTGGCAAGACTAGGCCCGGCAAGCTGAAACGAATTGAGGGACACGCCTGATTCTTCATAGTAGTGTCTTGTCACCCCAACCAGCTTTCACAGTTTCATAGTGTTTTCGCATTACAGAATATGGAAGCTAGGTCGGAACGTCCGACCATCCCAACCCCTCGCGGCAGCCAGCCGCGAGGGGTTTTCCAATTTAATTTGTAGTCTTGGAGTAATACTATCGTATCCACTTGTTGCAAAATTTTTCTCGTTCTTCGTCCGAGTAAAAGAACCGGGCATACTTCGAGTCCAGTTGCCAAAGAACCCATTCTTCCGGGAGATTCGCACCCACCTTAAATTGTTCATACCTGTTTGAATAATTATTCGGCGAATCTTCTGCAGTATTCACGCGTTCTAACTCAGGCACTTCAATGCCATAATATCTACTCAATGCAACTCGAGCAACGTCACGAATATTTTCCTGCCGGATTACTAGAATATCCGTATGGCGCTCGCCCAAGTCTGCAGAATAAACTTCTGAACCGTCTTCAATTGGGAACATACCATGCTCGTAGACATTTATCCCCGTCATAGGCTTAACTTCGATATCCCACCAGTCTAAGTGGAATGAAGGCGACGAAAAACTTTCACCTTTTAAAAGTCGTTCTACAATCTCCTCATCGGTAAGTTCATTTATATCCACGCCGGGATTTCGAGGAACAAAATTATAAAAGAATGAAGAAAGATTTATTGCTACCGGCTCACGAACTACGCTAGTAACTTTAAAATCTCTGTCCGGATGCTCAACCATGAATTGGGCAACTTCTGGGTCGTCTGACAGCAGCCGGCGACGAGTACCGGTTATAAGTTGATGTTGCCGCACACCTTCCATATCGCTACGGCGGTAATCCCATACATACATACCTGTTTCATCTGGGGGATATACGCCAAATGCATCCTCGAGCGCCGCGAGTACAGCCTTTGACCCAACCTTACCTTGAGTGTATACCCCTACCTCATAGGGTAACGACGAAAGTTGGTCGGAATGAGCATATTCTTCACGTAACTTTTCTCTATATTTTTCTCTATCTACCATTGCAACGGTACCTCATGAACCGGATTAAGTTGATTTACTCTACTAGCATATGACTGATATGCAGCCGCCATTAGCGCTACAGTTGGTTGATGCGAGGCAATAAACGATTTATCTTGGTTGCTCCCTTCTGCAGTAGAACTTACATATGTCTTCCACTTTTTATCTGCTTTTAATGCATTGAGCCAGCCCAGATCTTGGGCCACAAGCCCAGCAAACAGCTTTAGGGTTTTAGACTTTACATCTTCATGCAGTACATCATATCTCGGTATCTCATCAAGAAGATCTTTTACCTGAATTGTTTCAAGCGGCTTGCCTCCTATAAGTCGATTCCTGTATACGTTTATCTCTAATTGGTCTGAACCACCTAATTCCCATCGAGGAATACCGTCCTCTGGATCTAAGTGGGCAGGTTGAACAGCTTGAAATGAACGAATCTCTATCGCGTGCAGCGGCCCTTGTTGTATCAAGTGATTCTCCCACCGAAGCCGTCCATTCTCTTTGTAGAGATTTTTAGCTGGTAGCGTCCACGCGCGTTGAGAGAAGCCCGAGTGCAGCATCTGTACGCTTGCATGAGCTGTTTGTATTTCATCCCGCAATAGTTCAATCGAGCTAAATGTATCTACCTCGCCGTATTCTGCTATATTTCTTTCTAATGAATCTCTTTGGGCGGCGGGTAACGGTTCGCCGTAGTCTGTAAGTAATTTGCTTGAAAGCGCGTGGGGTATTTGTTTTGTATAATTTAATGCGCTCGAGAACGAACTGTACACTTTAGCTTTATTCGCTCGGTTATTTTCAGGCGTCCCTTTCCTGTACCAGGAAGTTATCAGGTCTAAGTAATGATAGCCAAAGTGCGATATTACACCATTGCCGGTATCAAAGCCGTGATAGGTTATATCTTCAATTTCATTAGGAAGACGCCACTGCCCATCTGAATTAAATGACGAAAGTGATGTTACACCCATACCATACTGTTCAGCCACCTCTTGAAGCAGTGTCCCTACATGATAGTATGCAGGGTGAAATCGACGATGCGAATTTACCATCACAAAAGCGCCCGTGCGTTTACTAAGCTTTTGAATATGCTGCCAATCTTCAAGAATCCCAGCCGCTTGTTTAGGATCCGTGGAAGCATCTTTCCTCGTGGTGATTGGCTTATCAAGAAGTACTCTAAGCTTATTATTTAGCGCCCAAGTAACGTACGCTCGATGTTGTTCTGGAGTAGTTGAGACCAGCACACCATCAACAGGATGTTCTTTTAAAGTTGCATCGAGTTGTAAGGCTATTTTATCTGGCAACTCAAGGCTATCGAACTCACCAACGCCCACAAATTTAGGTTTTTGACCTACTGCAGCAAGGCGGGATTCTACAAGAGATTTTTTAGATTGTATATCGACAACCCAAGCGACCTCAATGATATCTGACACATCTTTTCGTTTTAGTGCTGTCGTATAGGTTTCCTGAAAATGCATTCCGACCCCAAAAATTGCAATGCGTACTTTGCGAGTCGAATGAATCTTATCCATTTAACTAATTATTATGCTCATATATCGGCTTATTGCAAGCAAAAGCAATAAGAATAATTAAGTGCCCATAGGGGGTTATAGTTTCTACTTACCAATATAGCCCCGCAGCTTGGTTGCAGCTCTTTTCTTTCGAGCTTTTTCTATGTCTAAAGCTAGTATGGTAGCTAGGTATACCATTACAGCAAAGCCGGCAACTAACGATACAGTGGATATTGCTTCATTAAGGAATTCCGGAAGCCCGATACGCGTCATCACCGACCCCATGCTTTCCTCCGTATCACCAGCATCAAAAAACGTCAGTTGTGTGATGATTATCAGGGAGTAATATGCAAACAGTGCAAGGCTAGTTCTTTTTAACAAATATCCTCTCGTACCAAATAATGCCAAAATCATCAGTAATAACTGATACGGAAATACAAATAGAACAGCCAGTGGTACCGTTACTATTATTCCCCATCCACCAGCACCAAATAGTCCTCTTCCCATACCGAAAAAAGCCGGCACGATTAGAACAGCCGGAAAAATTGACCAATACGCAATTCGCTGCCACTTCGCAATATCTTCGTCATTAAGAAGAGTATTAGGCTTTGCCTCTGCGGTCTCAGCTGCTGTTGTATTTTCAGTATTTTCTTCCATCATTTTTCCTGATATGTATTCATTCGAATTATAGCATGAGCAGTTAATCTGTCTTGCCCTAATCGGCCGGAAATTATTCCGCTGGTAGCTGTGGATTTTTTCATTTGTTTAACTGTCATAACAAACAGTAATCGTACTTGATAACAGATGGGTATTTTCTAAAACTAAAATCGATGTCCACAACAAAATTGTATTTCTATTTATTTCTCCAGGAAATAGCTGTCCATTTTTATAGTGCTTACAGAATATCCCTGTTTTGTTCGAATCTAGACAGAGATATTACAACACTTAGTATGAGATAATTAGTCAGATGGTTTACATATCAAAAAAACCTGTACTCACAGGGACTTCTTACGAGGAAGTTTTAGCAATTGCTCGTAAGGAATACAAAAAGATAGAAAACCTTACAAAACGCCAACCTTACATTAGGTCACAGTATTTTTCAAGAGATAAAATCTTTCTTTCTATTTTTTGGACACATTTGATGCAGAAAGATCGAAAAGTTCGTGTTAAGCGACTTGAACTATTCAACGCTGCAATTGATCTTATGCGAAATACAAGAGAAGCGCCAGAAACTATCTTTAAAAAGGACGACCTTTCAGTGATGCTACATAGATTCTATGGTGTAACAAGAGATGGTGTTGAATTTTGCGTCCAGGTAAAACAGGACAAGCGGAGTGGACGAAAAGACTTCATGTCTGTATTTGATAGAAAAAGACCATAAAAATAAAAACCCCCCGCATCGTAGCTTAGAAACTACCGGCCGAAGGCTTTTACCAAGGACAAACTAATGGCTTGTCACTTACAATAATAACATAGATATGTCAAGGTGTAAATACGCTACGACTATTTTGTTTATGTTAACTCTCTAAAATTAAATAATTTAGTGAATTGAGGTTCCCTTGCTTTAGGAAATAGTTGCCAAGTAGCTTGTATTGACTTTTTAATTATTTAATGTATAATATATACATTGAGGTTTTTATGGAAGTTATCATATCCCTACTACTTATGGCTGTGATTCTTGCAGCACGCGAAAAGCCTACTACCCCTAAAGCACTGCGCACACGATTTGATGACTACAATTCTTTCAAAAATATTATTATCAAATCGCCTGGTTCGAATACTACCTATACTGAAATCGATGAGGCCATTGTATCTCCCTATGGTATTTTCTGTATCGAGTATAAGGGGAACGCCGGGTATATATTTGGTAGTAAATACAACGCAATATGGACACAGTGTAAATATGATGGGCGTGTGCCGCGACCTAATCCATTACGCCAAAACTACAAGCATAAGAAGGCTTTGGAAAACCTATTCGGTGAGCAGCTTAAGACACATACTCGCACATACGTCGTATACACAAACGCAAAGATAGTAAACGTAGATAGTTCCGAAGTGCTTAAAAGTACGAAAGAACTAAAATCAAGAATCAGCACCTTTAACCGCATTATCTATACTGATTCTGAGATTGATTATTTCTATAATCTACTTGCGCGGGCCGAACTCCGAAGCGAGAGTTTGCACAATATACACATTGAAGAAGTGAAAGCACTTAATACTCGAGTGGCACCCCAGAGTAGTATATAAGCTATCTACTGTTTGTTTGTTCTTTGTAGCTATAGCCAAGTTGATTTAGTATGTCAGTAAAACCGATGTATTCTATATTATGCTTGCGAAAGTATTCTAAACTTTCCCTTAATTCTGTTGTTTGAATCTTGCGATCGAGTAAATCGCCGAACGCATATCCGTTTCGCGCCTCATACTCCTGATAGCCAACCAGAATAATTCTGAGAGGCTTTCCGTACAGCTTAGGAAGTTCGCCATATTTCAGAGGAACGCCCAAAATTTTCTCTCCAGCTGTACCTGGAGTAGTCCAACTCCTACCCTTTACTTCGTAAACATATTCGTTGCATTCAAGGTCTGGCTCATATGTTTTTTCGCGAATACTTCCTTTCATGCCCTTGGTACGCCTTACATTTTCTCGGCCGAGTTCAATGAGTGCTTCTTTCACAAGCTCTTGGCATAATAGAGTCGTCCATTGGCTGCCCTCTCCACCTATTAAACCTCTAGCCCATGCTTTCTCTGTCTTGTTCGCAGATTGTAATAGCGTCTTTTTCGATGTAGTTACGAGTGAATCGCGTGTTGCTGGTTTATAACACCAGTTTATAACCGTTTGATCACTCAGCAGATGCTTACCGAATCTCATATATTGATATCCTCAAATCTTTTCTTTGATAATTCAAGATATTTTTTTTCAAGATCGATACCAATAAACTTGCGTCCGTGAATAGACGCGACTATACCTGTGGTTGAACTTCCTACAAATGGGTCTAATATAACATCACCTTTGTTAGTAGAAGATAGAACAACTCGATCTAGAAGTGCTATCGGCTTTTGTGTTGGGTGTTTACCAAATTTCTTTTCGTCTGGCCGTGGGGTGCCAATAGCCCACACGCTACGCATCTGTTTACCTTCTTTTTTAATAAAGTCTTTTTCGTGCCAATCACCATTTTTCATATCTTGGTAATTATAGATATGTTTTGCTTTTTCACTTTTACGAGCCCAAATTAAAGTCTCGTGACTAGCCGTAAAGTAGCGACCGCTTAGGTTTGGTGATGCATTTGGTTTGAACCATGCTATATCATTCAAAATCTTAAAGCCGAGTAATTGTATCGCGTATCCACATTGATAAATTGAATGGTAAGTTCCACTAACCCAAAGTGTTCCCTCAGGTTTCAAAATTCGGTGACATGCCTCTATCCACTTAACATGAAATTCAAAGTCAGCGGCTACCCCCTTGCTCTCGTCCCAGTTTCCTTTATGTACGCTCACACGCTTCCCGGCATGCACGGTAAATCCTCCGTTCGAGAGGTTGTAAGGTGGGTCTGCAAAGATCATATCGACGCTGTTCTCCGGTATTTGATTCATTAGCTCAATCGAGTCAGCAAGATAGAGTGCTACGTCTTTTGATGTATAGTAAGGTTTCTTCTTTACCCCCGCAAGAATTTTTGACATATTACCAGTATACCCTTGCCGCCCCTGTATTTCTACCCTATTGTCACGCTTCGCGAGTTTGGGCATCTGAAGTTTTTCTCTGGCACATAGAAGCCGCCCCAGAGGCTTTGCTTCCTTCAGCTTCAAAGGTAGCCGTTCGGTTCTTACGGAAAAAGAACATGAAACTATTGCTTTTTTACGTGATTTATGCTATAATGTAATAGTCCAAGACGTCGGGCTATTGCTCGCCAGATATCAAGGAGCACCAATGAAAATCGAATGGCTTACCAAGCTGTTCAGCCCGGAGGAGCTGGCGGAGCCCACCGTCTACATCCCGTTTGTGACGACGGTATCCGAAGATAACCGGGAACCGTTCGATTTTGTCATGTACACCGACGAAGGTTGTACCGAGCCCTTCAACGAGAAGGAGCCTACCCAGGACTTCGGCGTGCGATACGCCTTCACCCCGGTGGGGATGTTCAAGCCCCATACCCGTGCACCGTTCTCAGAAGTGGACTTCTACGGAAAGTTCTCTAGAGAGCACAAATGGTGGCGACCTTCAGTCGCAGAGCCCCCGTTCATCCGTTGAGACCCGAAGTGGCCTCCGGAGTGATTCGGGGGCCACTAATTTAATGATATATTCCTATATAAAACAAAAAGAGGCGCTTCGTAAAACATTCTCAAATTCGCTATACTATAAAGGCACGTTTGGAGTACCTACACACCCAGGAGATAACGATTGTTCTATCGAGTAATCGAGAAGCTGAAGACGTTTGTTCTTTACACCCGGCCAGAACGTACCTCAGCCATCGTCATCTGTGTCTTCAGACACACGGAACCCTCCCCCTTTGTGCGCGGTGGTATCCTGCGACTACACGTGAAAGGTCAGACTGTCGACGTACCAATGTCGAGAGTTGCCGGCTATCACCAGGATATGGCCGTGCCAGTCGAGGTGGTACGCGAGCGCACAACTGATGAAGTGTTCGTCCTAGACGTGGGAGCCCCCTGCGACTCGTGATGGCCAAACGGCCTCCGGGTTGCCGGGGGCCGTTTCATAGCGACATAATTTATATAGAAGCCCCTCCGAGGGTTTTTCATAGGATATTATTCAACAGCATCCAACTCAAACTGGTATGCCAGCGCCGCACCTAGCGCAGCATATTCTACTAAATAGGGGAATACTCGCTCGGATGCTGTGCGTACGACTTCGTGCGTTCGTTGCATATTTTCAGTGAAATGGCCATAGGCTTTGTCGGCATAGCTGCACAAGTCGCACTCATTGAATGCAGCGGCAATAGCAACGCCGTTTGTATTTACTGTAGAAAATTCCATAGCGGGTGCATCAGTGGAAAGTAATGAGCTGGCCGCCTCGAACACAGATACGCCGTGATCTATAGCCGCAAGCCGTTCTGGGTCTGAGTGAACTTTTCCGAACCCACGAATTAGAGCTGGATGGCCAACACGAAACACCCACGAAAGTTGCTCGCTTGCCTGATGGCCCGATGCAACAATATCTTTGTTTGCAAGCATCAGTTCGAGAAACTGTGCATTAACCTCACTCATATCCTCATGCGGAAATTGTGGCTGAGGTTCGATGCTCGCAATTAAAACCATACTTAGTTATTACACAATTAGCGGCGGAAGCGCAAGCATAACCGCACAGTGGTGGTTCGCATGCGTTCGATAAGAGGCGTATAATTAGAAGTAGAGTGAGGGAAAGAAAGGAGGGTAAACTATGAACGTACCGACCTTGAAACTTCGTAACGGTAACAATATCCCGCAACTCGGGCTAGGCACCTACCTATCTGAACGTGGTGATGAAACCGAAGACGCCGTGCGTATGGCACTTGAGAACGGCTATCGCCTGATAGACACCGCTGCGATGTACATGAATGAAACAGACGTGGGTAAAGCCGTGAAAGAAAGCGGCATTGCGCGCGAAGAACTATTCATAACTACGAAACTTTGGAATAGCGACCAAGGTACTAAAAATGTGCGCCCGGCGCTAGAAAAAAGCCTGGAAAAACTAGGCCTCGACTATGTGGATTTGTATTTAATACACTGGCCCACTCCAGAACGTGGCCTGTACGTCGAAACATGGAAAGAATTTATGAAATTACGCGATGAAGGATTGGTAAAATCTATTGGCGTGAGCAACTTTCAGATTGAACACTTAGAACACCTTTTTGAAGAAACAGATGAGTTACCTGTGCTTAACCAAATTGAGCTTCACCCTGGTTTTTCGCAGAAAGAATTACGAGAATATGGCGCAGCCAACGACGTGCTTATCGAATCGTGGCGACCAATTGGCGGTCAAAATGGTCACTTACTTGATGACCCGGCACTATTAAAAATCGCGGAACTTTATCAAAAGTCACCAGCACAAGTTGTACTACGATGGCATATTCAGCATGGACTTGTGGTAATTCCAAAATCTGTACACGAGAGTCGTATAAAAGAGAATATTGATGTATTTGATTTCGAACTTGGTGAAGCAGATATGCTAGTACTTGATGCTATGGCAGGAAATCGTGAAGGCCCAGATCCTGACACGATGAACAATAGCTGAAGAGCTAGCATAATCGCTGCCGGTTTACGTATACAGCGCGGCTTGCTACATTGGGAGCGAGCCTAAGCCTCCCAAGGAAAATCCGAATGTCCGAAATGTCCATAACGGGCTGTTGATTCATAGATAGGTTGCTTTAAATCGAGAGTCTTTATAATGCCGTTTGGCGATAAATCGTACCCCTCAACCGTTTCTTGTTTACCGTCGATTGTAACGCTGGCTTCGAGTGGTTGATCAAAACCGATAGCATACGCCAAGTGACAAAAAACTTCAGTCGCTTCACGCTGTTTTAAATAATCTAATGCAATTTTTCGAGCCATATAAGCTGCCGATCGATCAACTTTTGATGGATCTTTACCAGAAAAACACCCACCACCAATTGGGATGTGCGGACCGTAGTTATCTACCACGAGTTTGCGCCCAGTAAGCCCTGCGTCCGCGTCAAAGCCACCTTGATACCAATCACCTGTCGGATTTACATGCAAACGAAAATCCGGACTTAGCTCCCCTGTTAAAGGTTCATCCTTTTGCCATTGCAACACTTTTTCTGATAAATCGTTGCGGGCGGAATTTTGAAAACTGGCGACAATGGCGGTTATTTTGCCGTCTTTTAATGTGACCTGTGTTTTGCCGTCGTAGGGCCATGTTTCGTACAGATACTGGTTCAATTTACGACTGAGTACGACTTCGAGAGGCAAATGCTCGGGGGTTTCATTGCAAGCATAGCCCACCATAATGCCTTGATCTCCCGCACCTCCAGTATCTACGCCACGTGCGATTTCGGTGCTTTGCTTTGCTAAGTGGACAGTAATGTCCACGTCGCCTGCGAGACGCTGCACAATCGGCTCTATCTCAGGATGTGACGTGCTAGTCACCTCACCTGTGATAAAAACCTTACCGTGGCCACCGACTGTTTCAACCGCGACGCGTGCATTTGGATCGTTGGTTAAATACGCATCGAGTATCGCATCGGAAATTTGATCGCATAGTTTATCTGGGTGTTGTGGAGATACCGACTCCGCGGTTCGATAGAGTGTCATATATCTATCCCTTTCTTGGGCTGAATGGAGCACCTTTCGCACTTAAAATACGATGGTTGCTAGCGGAGTCATAGAGTCAGATCTCTCGTCCGCTTCGTGATATTAAATTTAGTTATGTACCCCTATTGTAGCACGCCGGATAGGCGTTAGCATATTGACATAGTTTGCTGGCTGGTGTAAGCTTATTCTTGTGCCTGTTGACAGGCGGAATATATCCGCGGCATGGCACACCTCTGATTTCGAAACGAAAATAACGAAAAATATAATTAAATAGCCTAATGAGAGACGGGCTTTTTAATCAGAGGGGGTATAAAGGAGGACACCCAATAATGCGTGCATTCGCACCCTTAATGGTGGGAGTAATTGCTGCTGTTGTGTCGATAATTTCGACAAGTTCAGCGCATGCTGCCCCACAAACCAAGCACACCACTAAATCATCACCAATTCAGAAGGTGTACACCGTGAAAGCTGGTGATACACTTACCAGTATTGGTGAGAAATATAAAGTAAAATACACGCGACTTTTCGATGCCAACCCGCAAATTGCGGACGCCGACGTAATTGACGTTGGTGACAAGGTGAAAATTCCGAAGAAAAGCGCCAAATTTGCGGCACGTACGCAAACTGCAACGGTTGCAGTAGCGACCTATGCACCGAGCAACGTGCACTATAGCTACAAAGCGAGCGCTGTGCATGTTTCAGCTGCCGGTGGCGGCGTATGGGACAAGATTGCCCAGTGTGAATCGGGCGGTAATTGGTCTATTAGCACTGGCAATGGCTACTCGGGCGGCTTGCAATTTGCAGGCGGCACCTGGGGCGGCTATAAAGGCTACGCTAGTGCGGCACAAGCTCCTAAAAGCGTGCAGATTGAACGAGCCGAGCAGATTCGTGCCGGTCGCGGCGGAAGTTATAGTGCTTGGCCAGCATGTTCGGCCAAACTCGGTCTTAGCTAAGCGACACTCGCATTTAAAGATTTGCCAGCGCCAGAAGCAATCGCTTCGATAACGGCGCTGGCATCTTTTTCTTTCAATGTGCGTTCGTGGTGAGTAAGCTTTACGCGCAGAGTAATGGTTTTGTGTGATGTGTCATCTTCTGACTGATAAATACTAATTGGAGTAATTTCGTAATCGATTTCTGGCGCCGTAGTTTCAACGGCGTTTTTTGCTGCCGCAAATATATCTGCATACTGCACATCTGAGTTAACCTTCAGCGAAATATCCTGCCAGGTGCTTGGGTAGCGTGAAAGTGGTTTATAGCCATGGCCTTTGTTTTTCAACACATCGATATGTACTTCGAAACCGGCAGTGTATTCAGGTAGTTTGAAGGCTGCTTTGGTGGCGGCAGAGAATTCACCTAGCACGCCCCAAATTTTACCATCTTGCATAATAACAGCGCTGCGTTTTGGAGCATATGGAGCAACCAATTGCGCACCCCATTCGTCGGTGCTGGTATCGAATTCAGAAAGTGGCTGTATATTTAGCTGGCTTAGATCTATGAGTTGCTGCAAGTAAGCCTGAGCCTGGTAGTAGGCGCTTTCTGTGCTCTTTTTCTTGCCGTTGGTAACGATAAATGCAAGCAGTGAATCTTCATTTGGCACACTTGGTTCGTGTTCATCCATTTCGCCCTTGAAATGCGTTTTGCCGAGTTCATATAACGCGAACGCATCATGGCCTGCACGGAAATTCATGTGCACTTTATCCAGCAAGCTTGACATAACGCTAAGGCGGTAGAACTGTAAATCTGGGCTTAGTGCATTCGAAAGCCTATATGCGTGTGAGGTATCTTGACCAGCTTTTTGCATTACATTTTCATGCACGAAGCTGTAGGTAAGCACTTCGTTCGCACCGGCTTTTGCCAGCTTTCCGCGAATATTTTGCTGCAACGAGCGCACAGCATTTTTTGGTGCTGGCTTGGTGCTACGCAGTGGCAATTCGCGTGGTAGTTTATCGAACCCATACAAACGGCCGACTTCTTCAACAATATCTTCTGGGTCTACTATATCGGTGCGCCAGAATGGTGCGGAGAAGGTGCGTTCGCCTTCCGTAGGATTTATTTCAAATTCAACATTTGTTAGCAATCCATTTATTTCGCTAGAGGATAAGTTTAAGCCTAGGCGGGCATTAATAAATTCATCGGATGTAGTGACTTGCTGTGCCTTGTGTTGACTGGCTGTTTGATCGAACACTTCACTTGCCTGCGCGCCACCGGCTACATCGTGAATTGACATCATCAGAAGATTCACTACATTGGCATTTTGCAGCGGTGATTGGCCTTTATTAAACCGAGTCAGTGCGTCGGTGAACAAGCCATATTTCATACTGCTTTTTCGTACCGCGTACATGTCGAAATTGGCTACTTCCAGCACGATATTTTTGGTGGTTTCAGAAACTTCACTATTGCCGCCGCCCATAACGCCAGCTAGGCCAACCGGGCCTTCGCCGTCGACAATAACGATGTCTGATTCATCCAGCGTGTAGGTTTTGCCATTTAGTAGCGGTACTTCCTCGCCTTTTTCTGCCATGCGAGTGCCAAGGAAATGGCCGCGTAGTTTGTCGTAATCGTAGGCGTGAGTTGGTTGCGCCGTAAGTAGCATTACATAATTGGTAACATCGACAATATTGTTGATAGCTTTAGAGCCCATTGCCACTAGCGCGCACTGCAGCCATAGTGGGCTTGGCTTTACCTGCACATCCTTAATTGCGACAGCCATGAAGCGAGGCACCAAGGCCGAGGCCTTATTTTCTACGTGAAGCTCTAAGCCCTCACCTCTGTTAAATTCTGGAAAAACCTTATACCAATCGGGGCTGGTGAATGCTTTGTTTTGAATACCCGCGATTTCACGAGCAACGCCAAGTTGCCCGAAAAGGTCTGGGCGGTGCGTAAACATCTTGTTTTCAATATCTATAATAGTATCGTCGAGACCATACACTTGGGCGAAGCTGGCGCCCGGTTTTAACTCAATGGTGTTTGGCCGCCATTCGTCGGGATTTATTTCTACAATGCCACTATGGTCATCGCCAAGCCCGAGTTCTTTGGCGCTGGCAAGCATACCATTGCTCATTAGACCGCGTAGTTCGCGTGCTTCAAGTACAAATGGTTCTGCCGTATCGTAACTTGCCGGCACGGTAGATTTTGGCGGCAACCAAATTGCGTACATGTCGCTGTGCACATTCGGCGCGCCGCATACCACTTGCACGTGGCCATTTTCATCGCGTTCCACGCCTTCAACCACGCCGCCGTCATCAATGATACATAGGCTAAGCTTATCTGCATTCGGATGTTTTTGGGCACTGAGCACTTTCACAATACGCGTGTCTTTGTACTTTGCACCTAAATCGATAACTTCTTCCACACCGCCAAGCTGCTGGTTTATTTTCTGCACCAATTCATTTACCGGCAAATCAACCGATGTGAATTGTTTGATGATATTCAGACTAACTTTCATTTAAAATTGCCTCAGAAAATCTAATTTTGCGCTTTCGAAGTGACGAACGTCTTCGATTTGATATTTCATCATAACTAAGCGGTCGATGCCGCAGCCGAAAGCAAAACCTGTGTATTCATTCGGGTCGATATCGGCGGCTTTTAATACGTTCGGGTGAATCATGCCACAACCGAGTAGCTCTACCCAACCTTCGCCGCTACATACTTTGCAGTCTGCACTTTCCCCTTCGCAGAATGGGCAGCTAAGTGCGAACTCGAAACTTGGCTCGGTGAATGGGAAATAGAATGGGTTCACGCGAACTTCAAGTTCTTTGCCGTAATATTCTTGCAGGAATTGTTGCAACGTGGCAATCAGCATGCCGGCGTGAACGCCTTTGGCTACATAAATACCTTCAACTTGGTAAAAGGTGTGTTCGTGACGAGCGTCGAGGTCTTCGTTTCGGAAAACGCGGTCGGGCACGATGGCTGCGATAGCTTCGCCCTTTTCAAGGTTGGCGCGGTATTTCTTTAGAATGCGGTTTTGCATGGTGCTGGTGTGAGCTGGTGCAATGAACGGCTCGCCTTCAGCATCTTTTTCGACGGTCATGAATGTATCGTAATCGTCGCGTGCGGGGTGGCCCTTCGGGAAGTTCAGGGTTTCAAACATATGGTGCTGATCGTCGATTTCACGCGAATCTTCTACTATATACCCCATGCGGTTGAAGATATCTGACAAGGTAGCAATTTCCTGAGTGAGAGGATGGGTTGTTCCATTTTCGCTAGGAAGCAACGCAGGTTGTTTACCATTTATATCAAACGGTGCAGTGATATCGATGGCAGGCAATTCTTTCGCAGCCACCGCATCGGCAGCAACTTTTTCTTTCAGCTCGTTTGATAACTCATTGATAGCTTGCCCGAACGCGGACCTTTCTTCGGCAGGCAGCGACGGAATGCGCCCAAATAGGGCTTTTAGCTCGGCAGATTTTAAAATATCGGCTTTGTTTTCAAGCGTTTCGTAGCGCGCTAGGAGTTCTGTGCGCACCGCAGCAATTTCATCATGCGAACTCATCTGTTAATAAGTATACCGTTAGCGAGTAGCAACGACAAGCCAAATAAGTAGCGCGAACACGGCAATGGCAATAAGTACCCACACCCAGGCCAGCGAAGTGGTTTTTTTCGTGCCTTGGATATAGGCTGAATCGTCTACCCCATCTGGTATATCGTGCGGCTGGACTTCACCTTTTTTCTTGGCTTTTTCTGCCAGTTCCGCCGCAATACGCTTTTGCAACTCGGTCCGTTCATTTTCTTGACGAATAAATAATGACATATATTCAGTTTATCACTCTTTTATACAGACCGCTTGTGGTATACTGAGTTCATATTTCTATATAAGGAGGGAATATTCTATGGCAACTAAAAAAACTGCCTCGACTGCCAAGAAGAAGTCGACCACTACAAAGAAGTCGGCTCCAGTCGCCAAGAAAACAACCACAACTGTAAAAACAGTAAGTGCTTCTAGCCGCCTAAATGGTGTTAGCCACAAGTTTACATTTAGCAAGTCACCACTTCTTGCGGCTTCAGTCGCAGAGTTTATCGGTACGTTCCTGCTTGCAGCAATCGTTATGACCGTTTCTGGTCAGCCGCTATTCATACTATTCGGTTTGATGGCCGTAGTATTGATGGTTGGTGCTGTCAGCGGTGCTCATGTGAACCCACTATTAACAGTCGGTGCTTGGGCAACAAAACGAGTTACCGGTACACGTGCCGTTAGCTACCTGGTAGCACAAGTACTTGGTGCGTTGATGGCGCTCGTCGTCATGAATGCATTTATTGGTGCCGCTCCTGAAGTCAGCTCGCAAGCTGCCGCCATGGGTCAGTCTGCGCCAACCCTATTTAAGGCTGCTGCGATTGCAGATGGCAAGCAATGGACAGTACTAACAACCGAACTACTTGGCTCAACTATCTTCGCCTTTGCGGTAGCAAGCGCAATGCGCGCTGGCCGCGACCGCGTTGCTGCTGCCTTGACTGTTGGGGGTAGCCTGTACGTTGCACTACTAATCGCTGGTACAGCTGCAAGCTACGTAGGTGCAAACGCAATCTTGAACCCAGCTGTAGCTGGTGCCCTGCAAGCGGTAAAGTGGGAACTATGGCCAATCATGGTATACGTTCTTGCACCACTAGTAGGTGGCGTACTTGGTTTCGCTTTGAACGATCTTCTCACCAAGGAATCTGAAGTAAAGTAACCTAACTTCTATAGAAAATATCCCGCTTCGAGATGAAGCGGGATATTTTTATTCGTCGTCTGAATTTGGTTTATCTAGAAGTAATGGCTCGATGCGCTCGGTGCCGCCAGAAATTTTCACCACATCTTTATCGACACGTGAAAGTTGTTTTTGCGCGCTGTTAAAATGATTCACGGTGGCGCCAAGACTAGTACCTACTTTTATAAGGTACTGCTGGAAACCCTGCATGTGCTTGCCGAGCTGCTCGACATTTTTACGAATCATCTCGGTATCTTTCTGGATTTCCAGACTGTTGAGGCCTTGTGAAATGATTTGCAGCATCGCAGAGAGTGTGCTAGGGCCAACGATAGTCACGCGTTTTTCCACGGCTGCGTATTGCATAAGGTCGCGGCCATTCACGCCGGCTGCGCCGACTTTGTTTGCCAATAAGTCGTAGTAAATCGCTTCTGATGGAATGAACATGAGCGCTTGGCCGAGCGTACCCTTCCGAGCGTTGATATATTTGGCGGTTTCGTCGATACGCTTTTTAAGGTCATCTTTGAAGGCCTTTTCGAGGGCCGGTTTATCTTCCGCTTTCGCTTCTACCAGGCGATTGTAATTTTCCAGCGAAAACTTACTATCGATGGGTAGAATCTTGTCGTCGAGATGAATGATGGCATCGACAATCATGCCCTCGCCCAGTTTGTACTGAAGTTCAAACGCGCCAGGCGGTAACATATTTTCTAGAATCTGCTTCAAGTAAAACTCACCTAGCACGCCGCGCTGTTTTGGGTTTGATAGCACGTTTTGCAATGTCTTAAGTTCGTCGGCGACATCAACGACTCGGCGGTTCGTTTCGTCAAGCTTGGTAAGGCGCTGAGTCACATCTGCCACCAGCTTCGCACTTTCAGATAATTGTTTTTGGACGGATTGTTGCATATTGACACTGGAACGCTCGAGCTTGTCGTTCATCGATGATTGTAGCTGTGTAATACTACGAGTGAGCTCTGTGACATCACTTTTCATCAATTCAACGGCGCTAGATGATTTCAGTTCCTTCAATCGTTGATTCAGGATATATATTACAAGACCAAAGCCAACTGCTACCGCCACCAGCACTAAAATAATCATAAGCTCTGTAGTCATGTTTTCATTATATAGTACTTATACGGTTAACACTAAGCGTACAGCTACGACCGCAAGTGTTGCAAGAATCAATGAGATAGCGAGACTATTTGGCTGTACGAGCCATGCAAACAACATATAGCAAAGTGCAAACGTAATAGCCACAATCAGCGTGGCGGTAAGCCAGGGCAAGCTAGCCACAGCGACAAACAATCCCCACATCGCTAATGCAACCGCTAAGATAACAAGCAGTGGCCGGTATACACGTTCACGCACAAGAAAGACCAGCCCAACCATAGAAGCAAGCACTATTGCCACACCGCTAGAAACACTCTCTTTGCTGCCGCATCGAACCAAGGCCACACTGTCACGACACATGATTGGCTCGAATACCAAATGAAGGAGTACCAGATACAACGCATATGTTACCACACCGATAAGCACCCCTATTAAACCGATAGAAATGAGTGCTCGCCAGCTCATCGTTGCCCACGCTGATTGAGGTTCTACTGCCTCGATTACTTTGGCCATATTATACTCCCTGTTTTGTTAGCCGTATTATATCAGCTTTTTGTGCGTGTGGCGATACGCTGTTTTGGAATGTCGGCCTGCAAATACCACAAACCACCGATACAGGCGATGACCACACCACCGATAACATCGAGTGGTGTATGCACCAGGGCAAGTATCCTGCCTACCCCTATAAGTATCGTAAGAATGAGCAGCGTGTAGGTGAGCCATTTTTTACGTGTTTCAAACCATACAGCTAGTGTGATAGCCGTTGCGAACAACATGTGATCGGAAGGAAAACCAGGATTATTTAAATACAGCGCCCCAGCATTGACACCAAGTTCTTGAAACGGACGCATGGCTTCGGGTTGGTAAATAGAACCCACGAGCTTGGCTATCAAATAGGCGGTGAGCCCGGCCATCAGCACACGGCAATATGCACGGTAGCGGTGATATTTTCCGCCTTCGGGCAACAGAAACAATAGGCCCCACACGCCCAACAATACGACCGGAATGAGTGCGCCGTCGGCGATGATGCGGATGAGTAAATCAAACATAATCTATATACGATTGTAGCAGTTTAGTATACTGGATGCATGGTAGAACAAGCGCTTCTCGATGTAGCATGGGCATTTTGTGCGGCCGCGGTATTCCTTAGCGTAGTATTCGTGTTTGCGCACGGAATGAAGCGATACGACCTGATAGATTCCGCCTGGGGCCCGGCTTTCGTGGTGGTGGCGTTTTGCATAGTAGCTAAACATGGCATTATCAATCCAACGTCTATGGTGCTTATATTGATGGTATCCGCCTGGGCGCTACGACTTTCTTTTCATGTATTTACTCGGTTCTTAGCTTCGAAAAAAGAAGACCGCCGCTACGTGGAACTCCGTAAGAAATGGCCACAAAAAAACATAGGCTTACAGATGTATTTACGCGTATACCTAGCACAGGCACTTTTTGCCACGCTCATTTCCCTGCCGGTGATTTTTGTATTGGGACAAGGTAGCCAAAGTACACAAATAGCTTCAATAGGTATGGCCGTATGGTTGGTTGGAATCGTGATAGAAAGCGTGGCTGATAGCCAGCTGAAAATATTTCTATCCGTGCCCGAAAACCGTGGGCGCGTAATGAAGGATGGCTTATGGGGATATTCTCGACACCCAAACTATTTCGGTGAAATATTGCTCTGGTGGGGTATCGGTATCATTGGTTATAGTACGCCGTATCTAAGTTTGGCGTTCATCGGGCCGATTATTATTACCCTTCTGATTGTATTCGTTTCCGGAATACCGCCAGCTGAAAGGAACGCAGCGAAGAAATCAGGTTGGAAAGAATATGCCGCAAAAACGAATGCCCTAATTCCCTGGCCGCCAGACGAAGAATAATGATTTTATATCTGTAAGTGTGCTATTATACAGACAGTTAAAAGACAGGATTACAAATGGCTAAGCATAAAAACTGGCACGGAGCTGCTAGAAAGCGACTTTTGAAGAAAAAAGCAAAATCGCAAAAATTGAAACTCGGACGATAAACTCATCCTTTTTTTGTTACCGCCCTTGAGGTGAACGATGTTTTCGTGTACAATTTGTGAGGAATATTGGGGATTAGCCAAGCGGTAAGGCAGTGGGTTCTGGTCCCAGCATTCGGGGTGAGAACTGCCAGTGGCAGTTCGCAAGGCAACCTTCCGATGACAACTGGTTGTCAGTAGTGAAGTTGCGGGCTCGCGGAACGTGAGTCGAATCCCTACATTAATAATTCGAATATTTCTCTCCTGGCTTACGCTGGGGATTAGCCAAGTGGTAAGGCAGTGGGTTCTGGTCCCATGATCGGGGGTTCGAATCCCTCATCCCCAGCCAGGAGAAAAGTATTCGAATCCCTCCTCGCCAGCCAGTTTGCATTTTTAGCCGTTCGAGCCAGAATATCGAACGGCTCTTTGTATTCCCACCGAAGTAAACTCTGATCGAGCGTTGCGTTCTGAAGTACGAAGTTAAAAAGTCGTCTTGAGTACTCCATTTCCGAACGTAACAGTAGTGAGGGAGCTTTTTGCGTAAGTTTAAGCATCCGATCAACAGTCAGGTAAAAAGCGTCATCTGCCTTGTCGATTGCGTCTAGTTTTGACTTGATACTATCACGCATACCACGATACTCGGACGCCTTACGCTCGTAGAACGTATCGTCAACTACTCCATCAAGGTGATCCTCGTACAGCTTTTCGAGACGCTGAATGTAGCGTGATAGTTCAATGTTTAAGCGATTCACACGGCGTGATTTATAACCTACTTTATCTTGGTGTGCTTTCTTGAGCATTTCGCTCACTTTCTTGTAATCATCCTCAGATAAGACGATTGCTTCAAACGCTTTGGCTACTTGGTCGGAGATGGTTTCTTCACGGACATAGGGCGTCTTGTGCTTACCCTTAAATTCAGTGCAATGATAGTAATGAAACCCTTTCTTTCGCTCGGGCGAGACACTACAGCCACAAACCGCACAGCGAATAAGACCTCGGTACAAGAACGGAATACCAGCGTACTTAAAGCTCTTTTTGTTGAAACCTTTAATAACTGCCTCTACCTTTTCGAACAGATCCTTAGAAATTATTGGCTCATACTTGTGAGGGTACAATTTACCCTTGATTATCATCTCGCCGTAATAGAACGGGTTGTTCAGTATTTTTGCGATGAGACTAATGCCCATTTTTACGTTGTGCTCTTTTTTAAGTTTTTTACGAATTTCAATCATTGAATAAGATCCAGTTGCATACCAACGATACATTTCAAGAACAATTAATGCCTGACTGGAATCTTGCTCAATCCAGCTTTTGTCATCCTCGGTTCGTACGTTTCGGTAGCCATAAGGAGCTTTGCTAAGCCATTCACCGTTCTTAACTTTTTGTTCAAAACTTCGCTTCACATTGTCACTAAGTTGAGTTACGTAACTCTTCGCAAACATCACAGCCATATCCCAACGCATAAGTTCTGAGCTGTTTGAATTTTGGTGAAGTATTAAATTCTCACGTATAAAATGTATGATTATTTTATCCCGCTTTCGCAGATCATCCAGTAATACTGACTCTTTGAAATCCCGTTGCATTCGGTCTACCGTGTCGGTGATGATAGCAATCTTTTGCTTAGACTTTTCAATCTGCTTGATCATTTGCTGAAACTGTTTACGATCTTGTTTCGTGGAGGATTCAGCAAATTTAAATGTCTCGATTATTTCAAAATCGTTACGGGCAGAATACTCCTGCATACGGCGAAGTTGTGATGGCAGTGAATTGGTGTCTTCCTGCTCTTT